>Ga0208628_1000460_pt1 | contig 20140 bp, 18 predicted proteins | sample LakWasMet16_LOW5_2_FD_183864 | JGI IMG/M metagenome (GOLD analysis project Ga0208628, IMG submission 183864) | Freshwater sediment methanotrophic microbial communities from Lake Washington under simulated oxygen tension - Sediment Metagenome... | ecosystem: Environmental > Aquatic > Freshwater >... | reverse complement strand
TTGACGTGCACCAGCGGCAACCGCTGCGAGACTATTCGCCACCGCCATGCCCAAATCGTTATGGCAATGCACGCTGATCACGGCCTTGTCGCAATCACGCACGTTTTGTTTCAGATAGGCAATTTGCGCACCCATTTCAGCCGGCGTTGTGTAGCCAACGGTATCGGGCACGTTGAAGGTGGTGGCTCCGGCTTCGATCACGGCGGCCATCACCTCGGCCAAATAGTCCGGATCAGTACGCATGGCATCTTCCGCCGAGAATTCCACCTCGTCGCAAAGATTGCGGGCGCGGCGTACCGAAGCAATCGCGGCATCGATCACTTGCTGCTTGCTCATGCCCAGTTTGTGTTCGCGATGCAGGTCGCTGGTCGCGATAAACACGTGGATGCGCGAGCGTTGTGCTGATGCCAGTGCGCGTCCGGCCGATTCGATGTCGCTGGTTTGGCAGCGGGCAAGAGCGCAGATGGTGGGGCCCCGTATTTCATCCGCAATCGCTTTCACCGAAGCGAAATCATCATCCGAGGCATTCGCGAAACCGGCTTCGATGATGTCCACGCCAAGCTCTGCCAGCGCCTGGGCGATACGTTTCTTCTGGCTGCGGCTCATCGAGAAGCCGGGCGCTTGCTCGCCGTCACGCAGAGTCGTATCGAAAATACGCACACGATCACGGCTTGCGCCGGTTGCCGATGGATTGAATGGATTTGTGGTTTTCTGCATGTTTGCTGTTGCAAACCGAGGCAAATAAAAAACCCCGCATCTGTTGCCAGGTGCGGGGTTTTGAAGTTTTCGTTATTTTTATGTTTCTAACGACCGCCTCAGCCCGCACCTCCGATAATAATAAGGACGAGTACGAGTACGAGCGTTACGACATTGAGACCAGCAACCACCGGTAAGCCGACAACCGGAACAATCCGGATGTTTTCTGCTTTGGCGGTGGAGGTGTTAGAGGTCATGGCTTGAGACTAAACGCAGAATAATTTCGTTGTCAACAAAAATCTTTAGAGTGCTTATTCTATTTCTGCATATGCCAAATGCTTATATGGCGCCTTCTCAGGTGTACGGACGAGATCAGGCGTATTTGTTTTTAGCCCGCATGGCCTGTTGCTTGTCACGCTGCCAATCGCGGTCTTTACTGGCCTGACGCTTGTCGTGGTCTTGTTTTCCCTTGGCCAGTGCAAGTTCAAGTTTCACTTTGTTGGCCTTCCAATAGACCGCCGTCGGGATCAAGGTATAACCATCGCGCTCGACTTTTCCGATCAATTTATCGATCTCGTTTCGATGCAAAAGCAGTTTTCGGGTACGGCGATCATCGGCGATCACATGCGTCGATGCTTGCAGCAAAGGAGTGATTTGCGCGCCAAACAGGAAAATTTCACCGCCGCGAACGACCGCATAGGCATCACCCATGTTCATGCGGCCGGCACGAATCGACTTCAATTCCCAGCCTTGCAGTGCGATACCGGCCTCGTAACGGTCTTCGAGGTGATAATCGTGGCGGGCCGTTCTATTTAAAGCGATGGTTTTCGGCGTGCTCGTTTTTGCGGACCCACCTGAAGTATTCTTGGCATCTTTATTCTTCGACATGGCGCTATTGTCGCCTATTGCAGGGCGGCCAGGGAACCACATGACGCAAATCCATCGCCACGCACTGGTAAGACATTCAGCCGCCCGCATGTTCGGGCTGGTCAATGATGTGGAGAGTTATCCGCGTCGGTTCTCCTGGTGTGAGGCTTCCGAAGTCATCGAAAGCTCTGAAACCCATATGCTGGCGCGACTTGATATCAAGGTGGCTGGCTTGCGAACAAGCTTTACCACGCGCAATTCACTGGAATACCCGCATCGGATCAAATTGGCGCTTCAGGAAGGCCCGTTCAGTGAGTTCACCGGTGAATGGGTGTTTCATGCTCTGGACGAAGATGCGTCCAAAATCAGCCTGACTATGGATTTTGAAGTGCAAAACAAGCTGATGGGTTCTGCGCTGGCGCTCGGATTTCAAAGCCTCGCGGACAGGCTGGTGGATGATTTTTGCCGTGAGGCAAATAAAAACGATGACTGAGACTATCGAAGTTGAAGTGATGTATGCGGAACTCGATAAAGTTTGGCAGTTTCCGGTGCGTGTGCCTTTGAACTCGACGGTGGCAGATGCGTTGGCGATCGCAAGGCAGAGTAAGAATTGGCCGAATATCGAAATCAATCCGGCGCTATTGGCCGTTTATGGCCAGACTGCGACATTGCAAACACGTCTGCATGAATTTGACCGGGTCGAAATATTGCGACCCTTGTTGATCGACCCGATGGATGCAAGGCGAGGCAGGGTTGTGAACAAGGCCAAACGATAACATCAGGCAATAAAAAACCCCGCCATGCGGGGTTTTTTATTGCAGAAAAAATTAACGGCGTTTTTTCTTGTCTTTGTCTTTAGGCAGGTTGCCGAATTTGCGCATTTCCTTCGCCAATTCCAGATCCTGTTCAGGGAAATATTCGCCTTCCCATTTCACCAGGTTTCCGGCTTCAAAATACAATGTGAAGTTCTTCACTTCCATATCGTGGTAGCGATGGCGTTGGGTTGCGGTGTAGTCCCAGCGGCTTTGATGGAAGGGATCGGCAATCGGTGGCGTTCCGATCAGTTGGTAAACTTCCTGCTGGCTCATGCCTTCTTTCAGCAGATCGACATTCTTTTTCTCGAGCAAGGTGCCTTGATAAACCGGTTGGCGATAAAGCAAGTTGCAACCACTGATAAAGACAAGGGTGAGACCGATAATTACTAGCTTGGGAAGTAGCTTTCGCATTGCGGGATTCGTCATTTGGGAAACCGGGTGATGATACACTAAGCCCAGACCAACAAGCGCTAAAAAAGTTGCACAGGAGCAGCAAAATCATGGAAACGCAGGATTTACGCAAGGTCGGCCTGAAGGTCACCCACCCCCGAATCCGGATCCTGGAGCTGCTGGAAACCTCCGGCGCAAAGCATATGAGCGCCGAGGATATCTACAAACAGCTGATCGGCGACGGTGAAGACATCGGCCTGGCGACGGTTTACCGGGTGCTAACCCAGTTCGAAGCGGCTGGTCTGGTACTCAAACATAACTTCGAAGGCGGTACTGCCGTCTATGAAATGGATCGTGGCCAGCATCACGACCATATGGTCGATCTGGATACCGGCAAGGTGATCGAATTCACCAGTGCGGAAATTGAAAACCTGCAGAAACAAATCGCCGACAAACATGGCTATGTGATCGAAGAACACAGTCTGGTGTTATATGTAAGGGCGAAAAAAAAGAAGTAAGGTAGGTCGGGCCCCGGCCCGACGATTTTTACAGATTGCGATCTTCTGATGTGTTTGCCAGATTTTAAAAAAGCAAAAATTATCAACCTAGCTATTCGATAAATTATTTTAGGTCGTCGCAGCTTTTTGTCGGGCCGGGGCCCGACCTACGCAACTTAATTCGCCTGCGCCTGCTTCAACATCTGCTTCGCGTTCGCGAGCGTTTCCTTGCTGATTTCCAGGCCGCCCAGCATGCGGGCTAATTCCTCAATGCGGGTTTTAGCGTCCAGTTCCGTGACTACGCTATGCGTACTGCCATTGCTGACCGATTTCGATACCTGAAAATGATTGTGGCCCTGCGCGGCCACTTGCGGCAGATGCGTGACGCACATCACTTGTCGTTCAGCCCCTAGCGCGCGTAATTTCTTGCCAACCACTTCGGCGACCGCGCCACCGATACCGCTATCGACTTCATCGAAGATCATGGTCGGTACCGAATCCAGACCGAGTGCGGCCACTTCGATTGCCAGGCTGATGCGTGCAAGTTCGCCGCCGGAGGCGACTTTTCGCAATGCGCGCGGCGGTTGGCCCGGGTTTGCCGAGACCAGGAACTCGACACGTTCAGCACCGGAGGCCAGCGGCTTGTCAATTTCCTGGGGTTCCAGTGCGACCGAAAAGACACCGCCAGACATACCGAGCTCATGCATTAAATCGCTGACGGTTTTACTCAGCGTCTTTGCCGATTTTTCACGTGATTTTGAAAGTGCTTCGGCCGCTTTTTGCCAGGATTTCAGTGCTTCGGACTGTGCCTTCAATAAATCCTGCAATGCCACATCCTTGCCACGCAATGTTTCGCATTCAGTTTGCAGTTCTTCGTAGCGCGTTCCCAGTTCCAATAGCGGTACGCGATGTTTGCGTGACAAGTCATGCAAGCGACTTAAATTGACTTCGAGTTCCTGAAAGCGGGCCGGGTCGAGATCCAGGTCGTCGCGCAGTTTTTCCAGCGAACCGGAAGCCTCATCGAGTTGAATCTCGGCGGTATCGAGCAATTGGGTGATTTCGAGCAGGCGCGGTTCGTGTTCGGCCAGTTTTTGCAGATGTGTGGAAAGCTGGCGCACGGTATTGGAAAGCGCAAAAGTATCGTCGCCCTGCAAGCGTGACAGAGCCATATCAAAGCCTTGCAACAGGCTGGCCGAATGCGCCTGGCGGCGATGGGCAGCCAGTAATTCTTCGATGGCTTCAGCCGACAATGCTTCGCCTTTCAGTTCTTTTATCTGATGTTCCAGATAATTAATTCGATCACTGACGTCGCCGGTTTTACTTAGGTCCTGAATTTTCTTATCGAGATTATTCCATTCTTTGGCCAACGAATTCACCGGTTCTAGCAAGTTGGCGTGTGAAGCAAAAGCATCCAGCAAACTTAGCTGTTGTGCGCGTTCAAGCAGGGCCTGATGTTCGTGTTGGCCATGGATTTCAACCAGCAAACCCCCGAGCTCGGATAATTGCGACATGGTCGCAGTGCGGCCATTGATCCAGGCTTTCGAGCCACCATCGGCACGAATAACGCGCCTCAATTGGCAGGCATTATCGTCGTCCAGTTCTGCTTCCCGCAGCCATTCGGCAGCCAGAGGTGCATCGTCCAGCGCAAATTCCGCCGATAGTTCGGCACGTTCCGCGCCATGACGAACAATACCAGCCTCGGCACGGGCGCCTGTGAGCCACATCAGGGCATCGACCAGCAGGGATTTGCCTGCACCGGTTTCGCCGGATACCACGGTCATGCCGGGGCCGAAGCTTAATTCGGCGGTGCTGACGACGGCAAAATCTTTTAAAACCAATTGAATTAGCATTCGTCTATTTTGCCTAATCGGCGTTAGTTTAGGTAAGGATTTTTCCGAGAATCGCCTCAGGAAACCATGTGCAGTGATGTAATCACGGCCCAATCGCAAATATTAAGACTTGAAAAAACTCTTCGCGGGCAGTATCTCTAGGTAATGAATCAATTACTCGACCCGCGTGCCCGCCATTTATTGCGAAGCCTGATCGCCCAGCATATTCATGATGGCGCGCCGGTAGGTAGCCGCATGCTGGCGAAAAACTCGGGGCTCGATATCAGCGCCGCCACGATTCGAAATATCATGGCTGATCTCGAAGAATTGGGTCTGCTGGCTGCGCCGCATACTTCTGCCGGGCGCATTCCGACCGCTCAGGGTTACCGGGTTTTTGTAGATTCCCTGATTCAGGTCGAGCCCTTGGCGGCTTTGCAGATAAACCAGCTTCGCGAAACCATGAATCCGGCCGCCGGTACCCAAAGCCTGCTGGCTAACGCCGGTGAAATGCTGTCGGCAATGAGCCAGTTCGTCGGCGTGGTATCGGTACCGCAGCGCGGGCAATTCGCGTTCAGACATATCGATTTCGTGGCGCTGGATGGTAATCGGGTGCTGGTTATCCTGGTCTTTACCGATAACGAGGTGCAAAACCGCATCATCCATACCCGCCGCCTGTTTTCGCCGAGCGAGCTTGAGCAAACTGCCCAATATTTGAACCACCAGTTTGCCGGCCGTCCCTTGGCCGATATCCGCGCCGCATTGGTACGCGAATTACGCGATACCAAGGACGAAATGCAGAAGGTGCTGGCGGCGGCGGTCGAGCTGTCCGAGCATGCTTTCGAAAGCAATAGCGATGACATGCTGCTGACCGGTCAGACCCGTTTGATGGCAGCTCCGGAAATGTCGGATGTCGAGCGGCTGCGCGATTTGTTCGATGCTTTTTCCCGCAAACGCGAGATTCTGGGGCTGCTGGAACGCTGCATGAAAGCCCCGGGCGTGCGTGTTTTTATCGGCGAAGAGAGCGGCTTGGCGCCTTTGGATGGTTGCACCGTGATTACGGCACCCTATGGTTCGCAAGGCAAAGTACTAGGCGTGCTGGGTGTTATTGGGCCGACTCGCATGGCCTACGAGAAAGTCATTCCGATGGTGCAGGCAACGGCCGATTTGCTCGGGCAGGCCTTGAATCCGGACGGTCCGACCCCATAATCCCTTCAGACCCCGATCGAAGGGGCGCACCAGTAATAGGACCAATATGCATACCGAACCTAATAACCCGGGCGTTGACGCGTCCGAAGCGACAGAATTGTCGGGCGACGCCCAATTGCAGCTCGAACTCGAGCAATTGCGTATCGCGATGGGAAATATCCGTGACGAAGCGCTGCGTGAACGCGCCGAACTGGATAATCAACGTAAACGTCTTGCACGCGATGTTGATCAAGCCCGTAAGTTTGCCAACGAACGTCTGCTTTCCGAATTATTGCCAGTGCTCGATAGTCTTGAAGCCGGCCTGCAAGTGAGTGCCGATGAGACCGGCAAATTGCGCGAAGGAATGGAACTGACTCTGCGCCAATTGATGAAAGTCGCCAGCGATAACGGAATGACTCCGATTCATCCGGTTGGCGAAATCTTCAATCCGGAATGGCATCAGGCGATCAGCCAAATTGACAGCCCCGGAGCGGCGCCGAATACCATCGTGCAGGTTTTCCAGAAAGGCTATTTGCTAAATGAGCGCTTACTGCGTCCGGCATTGGTAGTCGTTGCGAAAAGTGCTGACTAGAACATAAATACCAGACTTGAAAAAAAAAGAATCAACACTATTAAGCAATCAGGTTAACGCGTCGCACATCAGCGGACGCAGCAAATTTTAAGGAGAATTGAAATGGGTAAAATTATCGGCATCGATCTGGGCACCACCAATAGCTGCGTTTCCGTGATGGAAGGCGGTGTTGCCAAGGTAATCGAAAATTCGGAAGGCGATCGTACAACACCTTCGATTGTGGCTTTTACCAAAGACGGTGAAGTGATTGTCGGCGCATCGGCGAAACGCCAGGGTGTGACCAATCCTAAAAATACTTTCTACGCAGTAAAGCGCCTTATCGGCCGCAAATTTACCGACGCGGAAGTGAAAAAAGATCTTGATCTGGTTCCTTATGCCATCGTGGCGCATGAAAATGGCGATGCCTGGGTCTCTACTTCCGACGGCAAGAAAATGGCCGCGCAGGAAATTTCCGCCCGCGTGCTGGAAAAAATGAAGAAAACCGCCGAAGCCTATTTGGGCGAAGCGGTGACCGAAGCCGTGATCACGGTTCCGGCCTACTTCAACGACTCGCAACGCCAGGCAACAAAAGATGCTGGCCGTATTGCCGGTCTTGAAGTGAAGCGCATCATCAACGAACCCACCGCTGCAGCACTTGCTTACGGTCTGGACAAGGCCGGCGGCGACCGCAAGATTGCCGTGTACGATCTCGGCGGCGGTACCTTTGACGTTTCAATTATCGAAATTGCCAATATCGATGATGAAAAACAATTCGAAGTGCTGGCCACCAATGGCGATACTTTCCTCGGTGGTGAAGACTTCGATAATCGCGTTATCGATTTCCTGGTCGAAGAATTCCAGAAAGAGCAGGGCATCAACTTGCGTAACGACCCGCTTGCATTGCAACGTCTGAAAGATGCTGCCGAGCGCGCAAAAATCGAATTGAGTTCGTCGCAACAAACCGACGTGAACCTGCCGTACGTCACTGCCGATGCTTCGGGTCCGAAACACCTGAACATCAAACTGACGCGTGCCAAGCTGGAAGCATTGGTGGATGACCTGGTCAAGAAAACCATCGAGCCATGCCGTATTGCATTGAAAGATGCCGGCCTGAAAGCTTCGGACGTTTCCGAAGTGATCCTGGTCGGTGGTATGACCCGCATGCCGCGTGTACAAGCTGCCGTGACCGAATTCTTCGGCAAGGAACCGCGTAAAGACGTGAATCCCGACGAAGCAGTCGCCATCGGTGCTGCCATCCAAGGCGGCGTGTTGGCCGGCACCGTGAAAGATGTGTTGTTGCTCGACGTGACCCCGCTCAGCCTGGGTATTGAAACCATGGGCGGCGTATTCACCAAGATCATCGAAAAGAACACCACGATTCCTACCAAGGCATCGCAAACCTTCTCGACCGCAGATGACAACCAGCCAGCCGTCACCGTGCATGCATTGCAAGGTGAGCGCGAACAAGCTCGTTTCAACAAATCACTGGGCAAGTTTGACTTGTCGGGTATCGAGCCTGCACCACGCGGCATGCCGCAAATCGAAGTTACTTTCGACATCGATGCCAACGGTATTTTGCATGTGTCGGCGAAAGACAAGAAAACCGGTAAAGAACAGCGTATTGAAATCAAGGCTGGTTCCGGCTTGAGCGATGAAGAAATCCAGCGCATGGTGCAAGACGCTGAAGCGCATCGTGAAGAAGACAAGAAATTCCATGAGCTTGTCACTGCACGCAATGCGGCCGACGGCTTGATTCACACCACGCGTACCGCGATGAAAGATCACGGTTCGAAAGTGCCGGGCGATCAACTAGGCGGAATCGAAACCGCATTGGCTGATCTTGAAACCGCCATGAAAGGTGATGATAAAGGCCAGATCGAAGCGAAAACTTCGGCTCTGCAACAAGCCGCGCAAGCCTTGTACTCGGCCGCTGCGGCTGCCGAACAAGGTGGTGGTGAAGCGCCGCAGGGCGAAGCTGCTGCAAAAGCGGAAGACGTGGTTGACGCTGAATTCACGGAAGTGAAAGACGACAACAAGTAAGTCGCACGATGTGTAAAAGAAACGGGAGACGCGGAATTCTGCGAGCTCCCGTTTCGGTTTGAAGTCCTTTCCACTCTTTCGGTTTCAATATGTCAAAACGTGATTACTACGAAGTTCTGGGTGTAAGCAAAAGCGCCAGCGAAGACGAAATAAAAAAAGCCTATCGTCGTGCCGCGCAAAAACATCATCCGGATAGAAATCCCGACGATAAGGCCGCCGAAGAATCCTTCAAGGAAGCCAAGCAGGCCTATGAAATCCTGAGCGACGCCAATAAGCGCCGTGCCTATGATCAGCATGGCCATGCTGCATTTGAGCATGGTACCGGCGGAGGTGGTGGTGGCCACGGCGGTGCCGATTTTGGCGATATATTCGGCGATATATTCGGCGATATTTTTGGCGGCGCGCGACAACAACGCGGTCCGCGCCGCGGTGCCGATCTTCGCTACATGATGGATCTGGACCTCGAAGAGGCCGTGTTCGGCGTCGAGAAGAAAATCGATATTCCATCGCTTGTTGCCTGCAAACCCTGCAGCGGCAGCGGTTCGGAAGATGGCAAAGTGGAAACCTGCAAAACCTGTAAAGGCCAGGGCCAGATTCGTATTCAACGCGGTATTTTTTCGGTGCAGCAGCCTTGTCATACTTGCGGTGGACGTTGTCAAACCATAGCCAAGCCATGCAAAACCTGTCGCGGTAATGGTCGGGTGCAGGAAGAAAAGACTCTGCAAGTGAAGATTCCGGCCGGCGTCGATAACGGTGACCGCATTCGTCTGGCTGGCGAAGGCGAAGCCGGTCCCGCCGGTGCGCAAGCAGGTGATTTGTATGTTGAAGTCAGCGTCCGCGAGCACAAGATATTCCAGCGCGAAGGCGATGATTTGTATTGCGAAGTGCCGATTCGATTCTCGCAGGCCGCACTCGGTGCTTCTATTGAAGTGCCGACTCTCGGCGGCGAAGTCGAAATCAAGGTTCCTGCCGAAACACAAACTGGAAAACTATTCCGTCTTCGAGGCAAGGGCGTGAAGTCGGTTCGCAGCAGCTCAACCGGTGATTTGCTGGCCCGTGTCGTCGTTGAAACACCGGTAAACCTGACCGGCAAACAACGCGATTTGCTGAAAGAATTCGAAAAGACTTTCGAAGGCGAAGAGGGTGCAAAACATTCTCCGCGTTCGAGCACGTTCCTCGACGGTGTGAAATCGTTCTGGGACAAGATGACGTCGTAATCCTGGCGTATTCGCGGGAGGGCCGTAAGGCCCGAATGAATTCTCGTTGATGTTAATTTGTATGAACGGTGCGAGCCGCCGGGCCTCGTAGCAGGTTTATTCGCGGCTCACGCCGCTCCTACGGCTACGCAAGTTCAAATAATTGTATAGTCTGAGGCTATTCGGGCCTTGCGTCCCTCCCACGTTAAAATCCTGATGATATGAAAGAAACCCTAAAACTTATTATCTTCGGTGCATCGGGCCGAATGGGCAGGGCCTTGCTGCGAATCGCGGCAGCCGATCATCGTTTTGAATTGGTCGCGGGTGTTGTTGGACATAATATTTCGCCGATTGAGGGTGTTGCATGTCCACTGTTCGCAATTGAGCAACTGGATAAACTGCCCGAATTCGACATTGCGATCGACTTCAGCCAGCCTGAAGCTTTCGAAGCCATCGTAAAATTTTGCGAATCACGAAAGGTTCCGTTGGTCAGTGGCACCACCGGCTTAACGGCTTCCCAAAAACAAAGAATGAATGATGCGGCAAATACGATTTCAGTATTGTGGGCTTCGAATTTCAGTCTCGGCGTGGCTGTTCTTAATGATTTGGTAAGCCGCGCGGCGAAAGCGCTCGAAACCTGGGGTGTTGAAATTACCGAAACCCATCACGTGCATAAAAAAGATGCACCATCCGGTACTGCTTTGACGCTGGGGCAATCCACTGAAGCCGCGGCAGGTCAGGTGCCTGTCTACATTAGCCACAGGGAAGGCGAGGTCATCGGAGATCACACGGTGAAATTCAACGGTCCAGGTGAATTCATCGAATTACGCCATAACGCATTGGATCGAGATATTTTTGTGCGAGGTGCCCTGGAAGCGGCTTTTCGCCTGAAACAAAAACCGGCTGGTCACTACCAGCTCGCCGATTTGATTTTTGATGCATAGGGTGCGCCTGTGGCGCACATATGGCGCTAGTGCCAGCCGCCATTGCCTCCCATCGCGAATATTCCGAAGCAGGCAGCCACTAAAAGTATGACTAGCGCAATCAGTGAAATGATTGCAGCCCCAATTCCTTTCACTATTTTGCTTTTGCCTTTTTTCCCGAACCAGATCATTGCGCCGATAACGATGACGATGGGTATCAGGAATGAAATCGATCCTGCCACCTGGTAAAAGAAGCCATTCCCGTTGCTTAGGGCATTGGTGATTCCGATCAAAACTGAAATGATGAAGCCGGTCAGCATGCCGCTGCCGATCATCAAACCCCAGCCAATAAAAAATCCCGCCAGAATGCTACCTTTGTCAGCATCGGCCTTGTTGACAGGTGTCGGGCTTGAATTGGGGTAGGGATTATCGTTTGGAGTATTCATGTGTTCCCCTTAAGTTTGACGTTCGCGTGAATTCGATATTGCATACTATGCCTTCGGCGCCCGGATTTCAGCTCTCAGTTTCTCCAGGTATGCCGCTTTGTCGTCGCGATAAAAAAGATTGAAGGTGTCGAATGGAATGATCTTTCCATCCGGCTGCGCAATATGGACACAGGATTTCTTGACGGCACGCAAATCGAAACTGTGCGCATCGATAAAAGCCATGATCAAAACCCGGAATACATTCTTATAACCGAGCTCTGCCGGTGCCTGTACCTGCGGCAGGCAACACAGCAGGTCCGAGAGTGAGCAAGCCTGTCCTTCCGGTGACTGGTTGGTCGCGAACAGCTTGAATACTTGCTCGCGAATGGCTTCATCACGCTCAACGACAATCGTATTGCGACCGGCATTGATCAGAGTTTCATGCGGGATAAGTCCGGTCAGCGGCACCACGGTTTCACCCAGCTTCAAGGCATAGCCCATTGCCAGGCAATCCGGATTGCAGGGCACCGGAATGATGTCTTCGGATTTGAAATGACTGCTTTGCTCGATGATTCGGCGGCGTACTTCGGTCAGAGTCAGCCGGTTTTTTGCCGGATCGAAATTCTCCGCGCGACCGGCATGCTGGATTGGCTGGAAAGTAACGCCACGGACACAGGGTTGTGTGAGCGCGAAATCGATGATTTCTCCGAGTTCGTGATCGTTCAGCCCTTTCTTGACAGTCACTACTAGGGTAGTCGAAATATCGTACTTGTTCAGATTTTCGAGGGCGCGCAGGCGGATGTCTCGGAGCTTGGCGCCGCGAAGTTCTTGCGAGACTTCATCGCGCAAGGAATCAAACTGCAAATACAATTCGAAGCCGGGCATATAAGTCGCTAGACGTTCGACAAACTCCGGATCCTTGGCAATTCGCAAGCCATTCGTGTTTACCATCAAGTGGCGAATCGGCCGTTTCTTTGCCGCATCGAGAATCTCGAAGAATTGCGGATGGATGGTCGGTTCGCCGCCGGATATTTGCACGACATCGGGTTCGCCTTCATTGGCAACGACGGCATCGAGCATTTTTTCGATGGTCGCCATGTCGCGGAAGTCCGGGCGATGCGGGCCGGAATCGGCATAACAAATCGGGCAGCGCAGATTGCAGTGATCAGTGACTTCAATTAGCGTCAGGCAACTGTGCTGCATGTGCTCGGGGCAGAGCCCGCAGTCGTAGGGGCAACCCCAGTGGCGTTCAGTATTGAAACGTTCGGGTAACTCGGGCGCCTTGATAAAACGTTCGCGGGCCAGTCGGTAGTAGGCGGCATCGTCGGCAATCAATACCCGTTCACGGCCGTGCTCGGGACACCATTTTTCCATGAACACCTGCTCGTCCTTGATCAGGATGCTGGCTTCCACGCGACGCAAACAGGTGCTGCAAATCGAGACTGCATTGTCATAATAAAGATAGGGCCTTACTTTGTGTCCCACAAAAACTCCCGGGTTAAGCGACGCAGGTGTTTCGCATAGTAGGCCAAGCCGAACAGGCATAACCACTGGATCCCCGAAAGCGATAGCGGATAGACCATCGGTATCGGTTTGATGAACTCAATGAAGAAGCGAAACAATAAATAGCCCGACAGATACAGTCGAAAACAATCGCCAGACTGGGTGTAGCGCTGTTTTCGTCCGAGAATCAGCGTGGTCCAAATGACGATGAAAACAATTTCATACAATTGCGTTGGATGTCGGGAAATGCCATCGCCGAAATCGATTCCCCATGGCAGTGTGGTGGCATTGCCGTAGGTGTGGTCAGCCAAACCAGCTAAAAAACAACCGATCCGGCCGATGCACATGCCGACTGCCAATGGCAAAACGAAAGCGTCGCCGGTGGAATTGGTTTGCCCGACCAGCTTTTTGCTGGATTCGACACCGATCAAGCCACCGAGTAAGCCGCCAACAATCGATTTCCCTTCCAGCAAATGGCGCCAATCCGGGAAGTTTGCGAAGGCAATGGCGGGATCTTCCAGCCAAAACGCCATTTTCGACCCTAAAGCAGCCCCAAGCGCGGCGCCCACAATTACCCAAAGCGTCTGGTCCTTGTCTTGCAGGCTACCAAGCCCCAAGCGCCTTCGTTGCCACAGAAAAGCCTGGGTTCCAAGTGTGTAGGCAAGTACTTCAAGAAGGGTGTGGACCCACACCGGAGAGAATGCTGTCATCCGGCATTCTAAACATATTCCGGTTTTTTCAATGGACATCAGGCGCCCGCGCCGTTAAAATTCTCGCTCGCCTGAACCCCTTTTGTTCAAACAGATTTGGCCCTTGCCCTATCTGCGGGCTGCTGCAACTTGGCGCCCGAAGTGGTTCACCCAACCAAAGGCGAGCTCCCGTGACTCAAACCGCCATTCTTGCACTCGAAGACGGAACCGTATTCGAGGGCGTTTCCGTAGGCGCACCCGGCTTATCCGTCGGTGAAGTGGTATTCAATACCGCGCTGACCGGCTATCAAGAAATCATTACCGACCCATCCTATGCGCAGCAGCTGATTACGCTGACCTATCCGCATATCGGCAATACCGGTTTTACTTCGCAAGACGATGAAGCCGGCGAAGTGTTTGCCTCCGGCCTGATCGTTCGCGACGTCCCGCGTCGTCCCAGCAACTGGCGCCATCAAGTCGCCTTGCCTGAATGGTGTGCCGCGCGTGGTGTAGTCGCCATTGCCGATATCGATACCCGCAAATTGACCCGTTTGTTGCGTGACCGCGGTGCGCAAAACGGTGCATTGATGGCAGGTGACATCGATGTCGATAAAGCGATCGAAGCTGCCCGCAAATTTCCGGGCCTGAAAGGCATGGATCTGGCGAAAGTCGTTTGCACCCGCGAACGTTATGTCTGGACCGAAGGCGAGCTTGATCTGGATAAAAACCAGTTCAAGCGCGTCGATTCGAAATTCCATGTGGTGGCCTACGATTTCGGCGTGAAGCGCAATATCTTGCGCATGCTGGCGGATCGTGGCTGCAAAATTACGGTTGTACCGGCGCAAACGTCGGCCGAACAAGTGCTCGCCGAAAAACCCGATGGCATTTTCCTGTCTAATGGCCCCGGCGATCCGGCACCTTGCGATTACGCGATTGCCGCGATCAGGCAATTCATCGCCGCGAAAATTCCGATGTTCGGTATCTGCCTTGGCCATCAACTCCTTGGTCTGGCTTCTGGTGCTCAAACTTTGAAAATGAAGTTTGGCCATCACGGCGCGAATCATCCCGTCATTGATCTCGATACCGGTCGCGTCATGATCACCAGCCAGAATCATGGTTTTGCGATTGACGAAACCACCATGCCGGCCAATGTGCGCGTGACCCATCGCTCGCTATTCGACAATTCCAATCAGGGTATTGCCCTGACCGATGCACCGGCCTTCAGTTTCCAGGGCCATCCCGAAGCAAGCCCCGGCCCGCATGATGTCGCCGGTTTGTTTGATCAATTTGTTGCAATGATGGAAGCCCGCTAATGCCAAAACGTACCGACATAAAATCCATTCTCATCATCGGTGCTGGTCCGATCGTGATTGGTCAGGCTTGCGAGTTCGATTATTCCGGCGCGCAAGCATGCAAGGCACTGCGCGACGAGGGGTATCGCATCATCCTGGTGAACTCGAATCCCGCCACGATCATGACCGATCCGGAAATGGCAGATGCCGTGTATATCGAGCCAATCAATCCCGATACTGTCGAGCGCATCATCGCGAAAGAAAGGCCTGATGCCTTGCTGCCGACGATGGGCGGTCAAACCGCTTTGAATTGTGCGCTGGACATGGCTGATGCCGGCACGCTTGATAAATATGGCGTTGAACTGATCGGCGCTTCGCGCGAAGCCATCCGCATGGCGGAAGATCGCGAATTATTCCGCGTCGCGATGAAAGAGATCGGCTTGGAATGTCCGAAAGCAGAAGTAGCGCGGACGCTCGAGCAAGCGATTGAAATTCAGACAAAAGTCGGGTATCCCACTATTATTCGCCCAAGTTTTACTTTGGGTGGCAGCGGCGGTGGTATTGCCTACAACAAAGAAGAACTGATTGAAATCGTGAAACGCGGCCTCGATCTTTCGCCTACCAGTGAAGTCCTCGTGGAAGAATCGGTGCTGGGCTGGAAGGAATTCGAAATGGAAGTGGTCCGCGACAAGGCGGACAACTGCATCATCGTATGCTCAATCGAAAACCTCGATCCGATGGGCGTGCATACTGGTGACTCGATTACCGTCGCGCCGGCACAAACACTGACCGACAAGGAATACCAGCGTTTGCGTGATGCATCGATTGCAGTGCTTCGCAAAATCGGTGTCGATACCGGCGGTTCAAACGTACAGTTCGGCATCAATGCACAAGACGGTCGCGTGGTCGTGATCGAAATGAATCCGCGTGTTTCGCGTTCATCGGCCTTGGCATCGAAAGCGACCGGTTTTCCGATTGCGAAAATCGCGGCGAAATTATCGGTCGGTTATACGCTCGATGAATTGCGCAACGACATTACCGGCGGTGCAACTCCGGCATCGTTTGAACCGAGTATCGATTATGTCGTTACCAAGATTCCACGTTTTGCCTTTGAAAAATTCCCGACGGCAGATGCGCGCCTGACGACGCAGATGAAATCGGTCGGTGAAGTTATGGCGATGGGTCGTACCTTTCAGGAATCGCTGCAAAAAGCCTTGCGTGGTCTGGAAATCGGCAAGGTCGGTCTCGACCCGACAGAAGATGCCCAACAAGGCGAAGAAGGCTTGCTGAAAATTCGTCGTGAATTGAAAGAACCGGGTCCGGAGCGTTTATTTCAGGTCGCCGAAGCTTTCCGCGCCGGCATGAGCGTCGATGATGTTTTCAATCTCAGCTTTATCGATCCCTGGTTCCTCGATCAAATCGAAGATTTGGTCGCAATGGAGAAAGTCACCGCGAAAGCCGGTTTGCCGAGTCTCGACAAGAAGCGCATGCGTGAACTCAAGCGCGCCGGTTTTTCCGATGCGCGCATTGCACAACTGACTGATACCGATGAAACCGCGATTCGTACATTGCGCCGTGCATTAGGCTTACGACCGGTTTATAAGCGCGTGGACAGTTGCGCGGCCGAATTTTCGACCAGCACCGCCTATATGTATTCGACCTATGAGGACGAATGCGAAGCGGCGCCGACCGACAAGAAAAAAATCATCGTATTGGGCGGCGGCCCGAACCGAATAGGCCAGGGTATCGAGTTCGATTACTGTTGCGTACATGCTTCTCTGGCATTGCGTGAAGACGGTTACGAAACCATCATGGTCAATTGCAATCCGGAAACCGTTTCGACCGACTACGATACCTCTGATCGTCTCTATTTTGAGCCGGTTACATTGGAAGACGTGCTCGAAATCGTTGATCTGGAAAAACCGGTTGGCGTGATCGTGCAGTACGGTGGTCAAACGCCATTGAAATTGTCGCGTGCACTGGAAGCCAATGGCGTGCCGATTGTCGGTACTTCGCCGGATTCGATCGATCTGGCAGAAGACCGTGAACGTTTTCAGCAGCTGATTGAAAAATTGGGATTGATCCAGCCCGCCAATCGCACTGCCAGAACGCAGGAGCAAGCCATCGCTCTCGCAGGCGAAATCGGCTATCCATTAGTCGTTCGCCCAAGTTACGTACTGGGTGGTCGCGCGATGGAAATTGTCTACAACGAAGCCGATTTGTCACGCTACATGCGTGAGGCCGTGAAAGTTTCGAATGACTCGCCGGTATTGCTCGACCGTTTTCTCGACAATGCGGTGGAAGTCGATGTCGACATCATCGCCGATGCCGAAGGCAATGTGCTGATCGGCGGCATCATGGAACATATTGAAGAAGCCGGTGTGCATTCGGGTGACTCTTCCTGCTCGCTGCCGCCTTATACCCTGAGTGCCGACATGCAGGATCGTTTGCGCGTGCAGGCTGCCGCGATGGCGCGCGAATTGAAAGTCATCGGTTTGATGAATACGCAATTCGCGATCCAGGGCGAAACCATTTTCGTACTGGAAGTGAATCCGCGTGCTTCGCGTACTGTTCCTTTCGTTTCGAAAGCGATCGGTATTCCGCTGGCAAAAATCGCCGCGCGCTGCATGGTCGGTCAATCGCTGGCTTCGCAAGGCGCAACGAAAGAAATCGTGCCGAATTATTTCTCGGTGAAAGAGGCTATTTTTCCATTTGCAAAATTCCAGGGCGTCGATCCCATCCTCGGGCCGGAAATGAAATCCACCGGTGAAGTCATGGGTGTCGGCAGGACATTCCCTGAAGCCTTTGCTCGTGCCGAAGAAGCCGCCAATATCAGGGCGCCGAAAGTCGGAAAGGCCTTTATTTCCGTTCGCGATGTTGATAAACCACGGGTGCTGGATGTTGCAAAAGCACTGGTTGCACAGGGTTTTTCGCTCGTGGCTACCGAGGGCACGGTGAAATATATGCGCGAGCAAGGTGTTGAATGCGAACGCATCAACAAGGTACTTGAAGGTCGCCCGCATATTGTCGACTTGATCAAGAACGGCGAAATTGCCTACATCATCAATACCACCGAAGGTAAGCAGGCGATTCTCGATTCATTCTCGATTCGCCGCGAGGCCTTGCAGCATCGTTTAACCTATTCCACGACCATTCCCGGTGCGCGTGCGCTGGTACAGGCAATCGAATTCCGTAATAATCCGCGGGTATGGTCACTACAAGAATTGCATAAGGAACTTCACGGATGATGGCTCCACTTACCGTAGCCGGCGCAGCCAGGTTGCGCGAAGAGTTAGAAAATTTAAAGTCGGTCAAACGACCTGCAGTTATCAATGCGATTGCAGAAGCGCGTGCGCATGGCGATTTGAAAGAAAACGCCGAGTACCATGCTGCACGCGAGCAACAAGGCTTTATCGAAGGTCGTATCCAGGAACTGGAATACGCACTTTCGCATGCACAATTGATCGATGTTGCAACCATTACTGCCGGGACCCGCGTGGTATTCGGTGCGACGGTGGACCTTGCCGATTCCGATACGGGTAACGAGGTGACCTATAAAATCGTCGGCGACCTGGAGTCGGATATCAAACAGCGTTTGATATCGATTTCGTCACCAATGGCACGCGCCATGATCGGCAAACACGAGGGCGACAGCATCACGATTGAAGCGCCCGGCGGTAACCGCGAATTCGACATCATCGCGGTTCGCTACGTCGTCTAGTCTGATGGGTAATTCGACGCTGACTTTTCTTTTGACGGAACGTCGGCGTTTTTCTGGCCAAAAACCGGATGCTGCCATTGCCAAAGTTTTGGGGCAGGCCGACAAACTGCCTATTTTGAATTCCGGCGAACTGGCGCAATTGGAGCGTCACGTCTCGATATTGCCACGGCGCTGGCCGCTGGCTGCGCTGACCCGACAGCACGATGCAAAAGATGCCGAGCATTATTCCTGGTTGCGGGCCGACCCGGCTCATGTGCGTGCAGAAATGGGCGTGGTGCGTTTATTGGCCTGCGGCGATCTGGGTTTGACGCAGGCCGAAGCGGATGAGTTGATCAAGCCGCTGAAAATATTATTCGGCGATGTCGGATTCCCCTTGTCGGCGCCGCATCCGTCGCGCTGGTATTTGATGCTGCCGAAGGAATCGAAATTGCCGGAATTCCAGTCGCCCGATATTGCAATAGGCGCTGATATTTTCTCGCAGTTTCCGTCAGATGATGCCGCCAAACGTTGGCGTGCCTTGCTCAATGAAGCGCAAATTACCTTGCATAACCATCCTATGAATGCCGAACGCATTCAAAAAGGCTTGCTGCCGGTGAATTCGCTTTATTTCTGGGGCGGCGGAATCTTGCCGGATCAGGTGAAGTTCCATGCTGGGGAAGTCAGGACCGATGACGTGATCATTAAATCGCTGATGTCACATGCCGGTTTGAATCAGCAGGACAAGAATGGTGGCGCGACATTGGTGGATTGCCGCGCTATTCGCGATTGGTCATTGTTTGAGCGCGAGCATTTATTGCCGACGATCAATGAATTGAAAAGCGGCAAACAAGCTTCCATCGTGCTGGATTTTGCCGATGGCGGCGGTTTTGAAATCAAGGCATCGCAGAAATGGCGTTTCTGGCGCAGCCCATTGCGTGAGTTGGCGTGAAGATAAATCGACGCAAAGTTCCCGAGCACGGCCAATGGCCTGCGAATATTTCTCCGGTGCTGCAACGCATATTCGCCAGTCGTGGCGTAACCAGTCCCGAACAAGCCGAATTGAAGTTGGCCAATCTGCTTTCGCCCGACCAGCTGAGCGGCATGGGCAATGCCGTTGATCTGTTGCTGAAAGCGATACAGGCGCAAAAACATATCGTGATCGTCGGTGATTTTGATTGCGATGGAGCCACCGGCACGGCAGTCGCCATGCGTGGCTTGAAAATGCTCGGTGCCGAGCAGCTTAGTTACCAGGTGCCTCACCGCATTGTGCATGGTTATGGCCTGTCGCCGGCCTTGGTTGAACATATTGTCGGCATGAAGCCCGAGCTCGTCATTACCGTTGATAACGGGATCGCCTGTCATACCGGTGTGGCAGCCGCCAAGGCGCATGGTTGGCAGGTATTGATTACCGACCATCATTTGCCGGGTGAAAAATTGCCGCCTGCCGATGCAATCGTCAATCCAAATTTGAATGGCGATGATTTTCCGAGCAAGGCCTTATCTGGCGTCGGCGTTATGTTTT
>Ga0208628_1000459_pt1 | contig 20179 bp, 14 predicted proteins | sample LakWasMet16_LOW5_2_FD_183864 | JGI IMG/M metagenome (GOLD analysis project Ga0208628, IMG submission 183864) | Freshwater sediment methanotrophic microbial communities from Lake Washington under simulated oxygen tension - Sediment Metagenome... | ecosystem: Environmental > Aquatic > Freshwater >... | reverse complement strand
CTAGTTTATTTTGAACTTCAGTGGCAAATTTTTCTTTATCAGGATAGGCAGTTAATGTAGTTCCATCTTCATAAAAATAGTTGCAAATTTTATCCAATATTAAGTATTCAAATTTCACATCTTGTTTACTGATTTTTGTCAGTTCTTCAATTAAATGAGGCATAGTGAACACAGAAGGGCCTAAATCAAAGCGATATCGGCCTATCATTTTAGCCGTTAATTTACCTCCCACATAGTCGTTTGCTTCAACAACAGTTACTTTATGTCCTGCCGCTCCAAGCCTCACTGCTGCTGATAATCCAGCAACTCCAGATCCTATAATAACAATGTGTTTTTGCATATGATTTTTATTCTGTTTTTGATTATTGAATTATTGTGTAAGTTTAAACAATATTTTACATTTTTTGTTGTGCAAGTATGTCTAAAAAAGTTACAATAATAGGTTCTGGTTTTTCAGGTTTATCTGCGGCATGTTATCTTGCTAAAGCAGGTTGTGAGGTTACCGTGTTAGAAAAACATAATCAAGTAGGAGGAAGAGCAAGAAAGTTTGAGCACCAAGGATTTGTTTATGATATGGGGCCAAGTTGGTATTGGATGCCAGATATTTTTGATAAATTTTTTGCTGATTTTGGTAAAAAGGTTTCGGATTATTATGAGTTAGAACGGTTATCCCCATCCTATAGAATTGTTTATAAAGATGGTCCATTGGACATACCAAGCGATATTGATGAACTGTATGCTATGTTTGAACGCATAGAGTCAGGTAGTGCAGTGAAGTTAAAACAGTTTTTAAAAGAAGCGGAGTTTAAATATAATATTGGGATGCATGATTTGGTTTATAAACCAGGCTTATCATTAACAGAGTTTATGAATGCTCGTTTTTTTAAAGGCATTTTTAAATTAGATGTGTTTAACTCCATTGCCTCTCATATCCGTAAATCTTTTTCAAATCCTAAGCTCATTCAATTATTAGAATTTCCGGTATTATTTTTAGGTGCTTTACCAAAAAACACACCTGCTTTATATAGTTTAATGAATTACTCCGATATGATTGGAGGTACTTGGTATCCAAAAGGAGGAATGGTAAGTGTGGTAAATGGAATGCACAAATTAGCATTAGAATTAGGTGTGAAGTTCGAATTAAATGTGGATGTGTCTAAAATTAATGTGACCGATAACAAAGCAAGTGAGGTTTTAGTTCTCGACTCCGCTCGAACTGACAAGAAATTATATAAAGGCTTTGATGCTTTATTATCTAGTGCTGATTACAATTTTACCGAACAAAAATTATTAGAAGCGCCTTACAGAAATTACTCAGCTAAATATTGGGAAACCAGAAAAATGGCTCCTTCGAGTTTGATTTTTTATATTGGGGTTAATAAAAAGTTGCCTAATCTTTTACATCATACCTTATTTTTTGATGAGGATTTCGCGAAACACTCTGATGAAATTTATACAGATCCCAAATGGCCAACAAATCCATTATTATATTTAAGTTGTACTTCTCAAACAGATAACACTGCTCCTGAAGGTTGCGAAAATTTAATGGTATTAATTCCAATTGCCCCAGATTTAAAAGACGACCAAAAAACCAATGATAGATATTTTGATATGGTTATTTCTCGTATCGAAAAACAAATTGGAGTGTCTTTTAAAGATAATATTGTATTAAGACGAGATTATGCTACTTCTGATTTTATAAAAGATTATAATTCTTTTAAAGGAAATGCCTATGGTTTAGCAAATACCTTAAGTCAAACCGCTATTTTAAAACCTAAGTTGATTAATAAAAAAGTTAAAAACCTGTTTTATACAGGGCAGCTAACAGTTCCAGGACCAGGAGTTCCGCCATGTTTAATTTCAGGAAAATTGGTTTCAGAGCTTATTTTAAAAGAGTTAAATAAAAATTAAAAATTTTAAACAAAACCCGAGTTTAGATGTTTTAATTGTAAGTAATATAATTTTATTACCTTAGCAATCTAACAGCACACATGAAACAATTATTTGATAGCGTCAGCATAAAAACCAGTAAAATGGTTACTAATAGCTATAGTACCTCGTTTTCGCTGGGTATCAAATTTTTGCATAAAGATTTTCAAGATCCAATTTATAGTATTTATGGTTTTGTGCGTTTTGCGGATGAGATCGTAGATTCTTTCCATGATTATAACAAAAAGGAATTATTACAAGAGTTTAAATTAGAGACTTATCGTGCTATTGAACGTGGTATTAGTTTAAATCCTGTTTTAAATAGTTTTCAAAAAGTAATTAATGACTATAAAGTAGATCATAAACTAATTGATACTTTTTTGAAAAGTATGGAGATGGATTTAGAGAAGAAGGCATACGATGCAGAAGGGTACAAAGAGTATATTTTAGGAAGTGCAGAAGTAGTTGGTTTAATGTGTTTACGAGTTTTTGTAAAAGGAAACCAAAAAATGTACGATGATTTAACGCCTTATGCAATGTCTTTAGGATCGGCGTTTCAAAAAATAAATTTTTTACGTGATCTACATGCTGATTATTTAGGAATGGGTCGTGTCTATTTTCCAAATGTTGAACTAACAGAACTTAGTCCTAAAACAAAAGCTGCTTTAGAAGACGATATTGAATTAGATTTTAATAAAGGATTAGAGGGAATTAAATTATTGCCAAAAGATTCACGTTTTGGAGTTTATGTAGCATACATCTATTACCGGAAATTATTTAATAAAATTAAATCTTTGAAACCAGAGCGTATTTTGGAAGAGCGTATTCGTATCCCAAATTCTCAAAAAGTAGCATTATTTGCTAGCTCATACGTTCGTCATAGTTTAAATCTTTTATAAATTAAAGTATTAAACAGTAAATCTCCCACTCTGGAGGGGGTAGGAAATTTTAAATGACCAAAGAATTTGTAATATTAGTTGATGAACAAGACAACGATATTGGTGTGATGGAAAAAATCAAGGCACATCAAGAAGGATTGTTACACCGTGCTTTTTCTGTTTTTATTTTTAATGATAAGCAAGAGTTGTTAATGCAACAGCGCGCTTTATCAAAGTATCACAGCGCAGGCTTGTGGACAAACACTTGCTGCTCTCACCCTCGACCAAATGAAACAGTAAAAGATGCCGCCAACCGACGTTTGTTTGAAGAAATGGGGATGAGTTGTGATTTAAAAATCAAAACTAATTTTATTTATAAAACACCTTTTGAGAATGGTTTAACGGAACACGAGTTTGATTATGTTTTAGTTGGAAACGCAAATCAAAACCCTCAAATAAACAAAGAGGAAGTAGAAAACTACAAATGGATGTCCATTATAGATATCAAAAAGGATATTATTTCCAATCCAAATCAATACACTTCTTGGTTTAAAATAGCCCTCGAAAAAGCATTTTAGGTTCTCTAAAATCTCAAATTTCTCTCAAATAAAGACTTACAATTAAATTGAAGTTTTATTTTAACACTTTTAAAAGTAAAATAATTTTTAACTGTTTGATAATCAATAAATTAATTATTTTCTTATTTCAGATAAATCCTTATTTTTGCACCCTTTAATTAAATAAAACATATGAACGAATCAGTAATTTACATGATACCATTATTAGGTATCTTAGGTTTAGTAGTAATGGCAATAAAATCTGCTTGGGTAAGTAAGCAGGATGCTGGAGATAAGAACATGCAAGAATTAGCTGGTTATATAGCTGATGGAGCAATGGCTTTCTTAAAAGCAGAGTGGAAGGTGTTAAGTATTTTCGTTGTATTTGCAGCGGCATTATTAGCATATTCTGGAACAATTCATGAAGTTAATGGTAAAGAAATTCACTCAAGTTGGGTAATTGCTATTGCCTTTATTATAGGCGCTGTGTTTTCGGCAACTGCTGGATACATTGGTATGAAAGTAGCGACTAAAGCTAATGTTCGTACTACGCAAGCAGCTCGTACCAGTTTAAAACAAGCATTAAAAGTGTCATTTACTGGTGGTACAGTAATGGGCTTAGGTGTTGCTGGTTTAGCAGTATTTGGTTTAGGTGGTTTATTCATCGTTTTCTTGAAACTATTTAATGTAGTTGAAGTTGATAGCGATCAAATGAAAACGGCTATTGAAGTATTAACTGGTTTCTCATTAGGAGCTGAGTCAATTGCATTATTTGCACGTGTTGGTGGTGGTATTTATACAAAAGCCGCTGACGTTGGTGCTGATTTAGTAGGTAAAGTAGAAGCAGGTATTCCTGAAGATGACGTTCGTAATCCAGCAACTATTGCTGATAACGTAGGTGATAACGTAGGTGACGTGGCTGGTATGGGTGCCGATTTATTTGGTTCTTATGTGGCTACTATTTTAGCTACTATGGTTTTGGGTCAAGAAATTCATGTAACGGATGCTTTTGGCGGAATGTCTCCAATTTTATTACCAATGGTTATTTGTGGTTTAGGTATTATTTTCTCTATCATAGGTACTTGGTTTGTTACTATTAAAGATGATAAATCAAACGTTCAAACAGCTTTAAATTTAGGTAACTGGGCTTCAATGGCTTTAACAGTGATTGCTTCTTATTTCATTGTCATGTATATGTTACCTGAAGGCGATATTACTTTACGTACAGTTACGTTTACTAAAATGGGTGTATTTGGTGCTATCTTAGTAGGTACAGTGGTTGGAGCAGTGATGAGTATTGTAACGGAGTATTACACAGCAATGGGTAAAGGTCCTGTAAATTCAATTATTCAGCAATCTGCAACTGGTCACGCAACTAATATTATTGGTGGTTTAGCAGTTGGTATGAAATCTACTGTTATTCCTATTTTAACTTTAGCAGCTGGTATTATGGGTTCATACTACTGTGCTGGTTTATATGGTGTAGCTATTGCAGCAGCAGGTATGATGGCAACTACAGCAATGCAATTAGCTATTGATGCTTTTGGACCAATTGCAGATAACGCAGGTGGTATTGCTGAAATGAGTCAATTACCTCCAGAAGTTCGTGAGCGTACAGATAACTTAGATGCCGTTGGTAACACAACAGCAGCTACTGGAAAAGGATTTGCGATTGCATCAGCAGCGTTAACATCATTAGCTTTATTTGCTGCCTTCGTAGGTATTGCAGGAATTGATGCGATTGATATTTATAAAGCACCAGTTTTAGCAGGTTTATTTGTAGGTGGTATGATTCCATTTATTTTCTCAGCATTATGTATTCAAGCGGTTGGTAAAGCTGCTATGGACATGGTACAAGAAGTTCGTCGTCAGTTCCGCGAAATTCCAGGAATTATGGAATACAAAGCAAAACCTGAATACGAAAAATGTGTAGCTATTTCTACTAAAGCATCTATCCGCGAAATGATGATGCCAGGTGCTATTGCATTAGTAACTCCAGTATTAGTTGGTTTCGTTTTCGGACCAGAAGTATTAGGTGGTTTATTAGCAGGTGTTACTGTATCAGGTGTGTTAATGGGTATTTTCCAATCAAACGCAGGTGGTGCTTGGGATAACGCTAAAAAATCATTTGAAAAAGGTGTATTAATTAATGGTGAGATGTTCTACAAAAAATCTGAACCGCACAAAGCATCAGTTACTGGTGATACAGTAGGTGATCCATTTAAAGATACATCAGGTCCTTCAATGAACATTTTAATTAAATTAATGTCTATCGTTTCTTTAGTAATTGCACCTTACATTGTTGGTATTGGTTCAACAGATGATAAAGCATGTTGCTCAGGAGAAATGAAAACTGAAGAAGTTCTTAAATGTAACATCAACGGACAAGAATATATTTGCACGAGCCAAGCACAATGCGATAGCATTATGACGGCTAACCAAAAAGATATTGCTGAATTAAAAGGCGTATTTGAAGTAGATGGTGCTCACAGTTCATTAGGATTTAGCATCGAACATACAATTGTTGATACTAAAGGAACTATTACTATTGATAGTGGTTCTGTAAATTTAGAGGCGACTACAGGAGCAAAAATATTTATTAAATTAGATATGACTTCATTAAATACTCAAAACAGTATGCGTGATGGACATTTAAAAGACAAAGAAAATTTATTTAACGTGGCTAAATTTAAAACAGCAACTTTTGAAGCAACAGAAGTAGTTAAAAATGCAGAGGCTGGTGAGTATGCTTACACAGCTAAAGGTAAATTAACGATTAAAGGTGTTTCTAAAGAGGTTGATTTAATGTTTAATTACGCTGGTAAAAAAGAGGTAACAGAATATGATGCTGCTGGTGGTGAAGTTAAAATTAGCGTTTCTGGATTTGAAGGAGAGTTTAATGTAGTTTGTAAAGATTTTGGTATTGATATGGATGGAACGGCTGAAGTTGAATTTACAATTGAAGCATCTCAGATTATTAAATAAAATTTGATTCTTAAAAATTGAAAGCCTATTTACGAAAGTAGACAGGCTTTTTTTGTGAATGATAATTTTGTACATTTATAAATAAAACTATTCGTTTTTATTATTTATAATTATTTACAAATGGTTGTAAATGGCTTTATGAGTCTTAACGAGTAGTTATTTGCAAGGCTATTGCGAAATTATATGAAGAGAATTTTACTCATAATTATTTTATTATCTGGTTTGACAATTTCTGGACAAGTACATCAATTTGGGTTAGGTGTTGGACAAGGAGATGGGATTGATGACCCTAAGTTTGAAGGGTTTTACAGTTTCAATTATAAATTATTATATACAAAGTTAAATTACATTTACACACCGACAAGCGCCTACGAGTATAAGCGTACAAGTCAGACAGCATTATTTTTAGGTATACAATCTCATCCAGATTTTAAATTAATAGGGCATATTGATTTTGGTGCTAGAGCATATTTTCCAACTAAAAATGATAGTTATCCAACTTATAGACCTCAAGACGAATCTCAAATAAATCTATTTTTTAATACAGGGGCTTCTTATGAAATAGTAAAACATCATTGCTTGTATTTCGACATATATATCGGTGGAGTGAGAAGAGAAGTTTATAAAAGAAATTACATAGACACTGAAACAAGCTCCGACTTTATGATGACAATTGGTTACATATATACTTTTAGAATTAAAAAGAAAAGTGACAACCAAACTAAGTAAATAGCCCTGCATATAACAAGCCCTATTTCGTTTTGCGAAAAAATTATTCTACATCAAATAAATTTAATTGATTTCCATTTAGAAAATTAAATCCAATTCCTATGTATTAAAGCTTAGCTTTACATATGAGCGATGAAGCAAAAGGTCCCAGACGTGTTAGATATAATGGCACACATCCCAAAACTTTTAAAGACAAATACAAAGAACTAAATCCCGAAAATTATTTGGAGGATGTAGAGAAAATTATGCAGCAAGGTAAAACACCTGCTGGCATGCATCGCTCTATTTGTGTGACTGAAATTATGGAATTTTTAAACATTCAACCAGGTCAGGTTGGTTTAGATGCCACATTAGGTTATGGCGGCCATAGTTTAGAGATATTGAAATGTTTGGCTCCTAATGGGTTATTGTATGCCATGGATGTTGACCCATTTGAATTACCAAGAACAGAAGCGCGATTATTGGCATTAGGTTATGGCGAAAAAGAAATTGTGTTTAAAAAAATGAATTTCTCCGAGATTGACACGGTGGCTTTAGAATCTGGTCCCTTGGATTTTGTGTTAGCTGATTTGGGTGTATCATCCATGCAAATTGATAATCCAGAGAGAGGCTTCTCTTTTAAAATAGATGGACCACTCGATTTAAGATTAAATCCTAAAGCAGGAAAATCAGCTGCCGCGCTTTTAAAAACGATTGCTCCACGCGAATTAGCAGGTGTATTTTTTGAAAATTCGGATGAGCCACATTACGAAGTGATTACTTTAGCTATTATGGCTAAAATTGCAGCGGGCATTGCTATTACAACTACCACACATTTACAAGAAACGATTACCGAAGCTTTGGCGTTTTTACCTGAAGCTACTCGTAAAGAAGAAATTAAAAAATCATGTCAACGTTGCTTTCAGGCACTACGTATTGAAGTGAATAATGAATTTGGAGTATTAGATTCCTTTTTAGAAAAACTACCCTACGTGCTTGCTCCAAATGCCAAAGTGGCTATTCTCTCTTTTCATTCGGGCGAAGATAGACGAGTGAAAAAATCGTTTCAATCTTTATCTCGTGCTGGTATTTATTCGGAAGTAGCACCAGATATTATAAGGGCATCGGCAGAAGAGTGTTACACCAATCCTCGAGCTCGCTCGGCTAAATTACGTTGGGCTATAAAAGCTTAAGTTTTGTTTATTGACACCCATTTTTAGTCATTTCGCCTCCTGCTAACTCTTCACCTAAAGTTAATGCTTGTTTTAAATCGCTGCAAGAGCCAGTTAAATCATTCATGTATTTTTTAAGTTTCCCTCTGTAATAAAATGCCCGAGATGATTTTGGATTTAATTCAATCGCCTTGTTTAAATCAGCTAAAGCTAAAGCATCTTTTTCGGTTTGGTAGTAAGCAATGCCTCTTTCTAAAATAGCTAATTTATAATCAGGTTTTATTTTTAAGGATTCATTAAAATCATCAACGGCGCCAACATAATCTTTTAAATTATATCTACTAATTCCTCTTTGGTAATACGTATCACTTGATTTTTTGATGGCTAAAGCGCTTGTACAATCTTCAATTACGCCTTTATCATCTTCTTGAAAATATTTAGTAAGTGCTCTGTAATAAAATGCGTCTTCGTATTTTGGGTCTTTTAAAACCGCTGTATTAAAATCAGAAGTAGCTTGAGAATATTTACCTTGGTAATAATAATTCATCCCACGTTGAGTATAATGCTTAGCTTGATTTAATTTTAAATCAATAGCTGCATTAAAATCAGGCTCCGCCTCTTTATACTTTCCTAATTCATATTTGGCTAATCCTCTATTATAATAAGCTTCTGGTTTTGAAGGATCTAGTTCAATGGATTTATTGTTATCTGAAAGCGATTTTTCGTAATTTTTTAAATCATAATATGAAATGGCTCTGTTATAATAAGCCTTTGCATATTTAGGGTCGTGTGCAATAACTGTATCATAATCTGTAATAGACTCTTGATGACGTTTTAAATTTAAGTAGTGCAAACCTCTCCAAAAATAAGTTTCGTAATATTTTTTAATGGCCAATGCTTTATTGCAATCTTCTAATCCATTTTGATAATCTTTTAAATAATACTTTGTAATAGCTCTATAGTAAAAGGCCGTTTCATAATTTGGATCAGAGTTCACCGCTTGATTTAGCATTTCTAAAGCCTCATTATATTTTTTTAGTTCATTAAGCGCCGCGCCTTTATAAGTAAGTGCTTTTGTGTAATTTGTTTTTAATGTAAGAGCGGTGTCAAAATCAGCAATAGCTAATTCGTAATGATTTAAACTATAATTACACAAACCTCGGCTGTAATAGCCATCTGCTTTTTTTCTTCCTAATTCAATACTCTTGCTAAAGTTAGTAATACCATCTTTATAATCTTTTAATTCATAGGCACATAAACCACGATTATAAGTTGCATTAGCATCTTTTGGTTTTTTCATTAAAAATGTGCTATAGTCTAAATAAGCGCCAGTATAATCTTTGTTTTCGTATTTAGTATAGGCGCTCTTAAACATAGGATCGCCTTCTTCTTTATCGCGTTGAGCAAATAAAACATTTACAGTAAAAGCTAAGAGGAGAATGATTAAGTTTTTTGTTTTCATTTTATTTTTATTTTTTTAAGCTGATAAAATATCTAGTATTCGTAACATTTCAGGGTTTAATTCTTCAATATGTTTTACGGCATCTTTAAATGGTGTATAGCAAACTTGTTTATTCACAATGCCAATCATTTCGTTTGTTCTTCCTTCTTGCAATGCTTTAACAGCATAATAGCCCATTAAACTCGCATTAACACGTTCCATGCATGTTGGATTGCCTCCACGTTGTATGTGTCCTAAAATGGAAATACGGATATCAAACTCAGGCCATTCTAATTTCAGTAAATTACCAATGCCTACAGCGCCACCATTTTCATCTCCTTCGGCCACAATAATAATTCGGCTCTTTTTTGTTTGACGCCATGTTTTTTTCTTTTCTAAAAGAAAACGTAAATCATTTTTTCTTTCTGGAATCAAAATAGCTTCGGCTCCGCAAGCAATGGCACTTCTTAAGGCAATTAACCCAGCATCGCGACCCATCACTTCCACCACAAAAATTCGATCATGACTTTCGGCGGTGTCTCTGATTTTATCAACGGCATCTACAACCGTGTTAATAGCTGTGTCGTAACCAATGGTGAAATCAGTACCTACTAAATCATTATCAATAGTGCCAGGACAACCAACAGTTTTTATAGTATGGTGTTTGCTTAGTTCTTCTGCTCCTCTAAAACTCCCGTCACCACCAATAATAACAAAACCGTCCAATTGATGTTTTTGCAAAGTTTGCACAGCTGTTTGCATGCCTTCAGGAGTCATAAAACGTTTACTGCGAGCTGTTTTTAAAACAGTTCCTCCTCGATGAATAATATTAGATACTTTACTCTTCGTTAAGTGAATATAGTCATCATCAATTAATCCTTCATAACCTCTATAAAATCCAACAACATCAATGTGCTCAGCACGAGCCGTTCTAACCACTGCCCTGATACAGGCGTTCATTCCTGGTGAATCTCCACCTGATGTAATTAAACCTATTTTTTTTACCATGATTTTTTTTATTTTTTTGTCAGTTCGAGCGTAGTCGAGAACTATATATAATAATCGAGAACGCTTCTTGACTCCGCTCGAAGTGACATTTAATTTGACTTTTTTCTAACTGCGTAAATTAATTCATCTATAAACTCATTGTTTTTGAAAATTGTTTTTTCGTATTTACCCTCTAATATAAATCCACATTTCTCTACTACTTTTTGTGAGGCTTTATTGGTTCCAAAGATGCGAGCAAATATTCTTACGATATCCATGTTTTTAAATCCATAATCAATCATTTGCGGAACAGCTTGTGTAATAATTCCTTTTCCCCAATGTTGTTCTCCTAACCAGTAACCAATTTCGGCATTTTTTCTTAAAATATCCGTTTGTAAATGAAGTCCGATACTGCCAACAGGTTTGCTATCAATAATAATGGCAAATATTTTCGAATTAGGGTTGGAAGTAGCAAAGGCAATAAATGTTTTTCCGTTTTCAATGGTGTAGGGATGAGGGAATACATCAGCCATAAATTGCGCAATGTTTTTATTATTTGCTAAAGCAACTAAATCATTTACATCATCTAGATGCCAAGGTCTTAATGTAACTTCCATAAAAACTCTATTTCTTTTTCTTTCCTAAAATCCAAAATAATAAAACGGGTAATAAAAAAATATCAGCTATAACAGCTACGATGATGGTAATGCAAATTAAAAATCCAAAATAAAAAGTACTTTGAAAATCACTCACCATTAAACTCACAAAGCCCCCCATTAAAATAAAGGTGGTTAATAAAATTGGTTTGCCTGTTTCAAAATAGGTACGTTTAAACGCATAGATTAAAGATTTGCCGTAACCTAATTCAATTTTTAAACGAGAAATAAAATGTATGGTATCGTCGGTGGCTACACCAAACGCAATACTAAATACTAAAGACGTTGCTGCTTTTAGTTCGATGCCAGCAAAGCCCATTATGCCAGCGATGATGATGAGTGGAATTAGGTTAGGTAAAATAAATACCAATACCATGCGCCAACTTTTGTGGAGGAAGTAAGTTAAAATAATGATAATAATAATAGAGAATATAAAGCCTTGCGCCATATTACTTACCATGTATTCATTATTTCTATCCATTAAATGACCCGCGCCAGTTATTTTTATCTCAATATCATTAGAATTAATATGAGTTTTTAAAAATTCTTTAAAGTGAATGTTTTGTTCGTTTACAATGTAGCTTCCAATATCACTCATTTTTCCACTAACACGAGCATATTTCCCATCAATAGTAATAATGCGTTTTAAATCTTTGTTTTTCTTGTTACTAATTAATTGCTTTTTTACTTCTTCGTACTCTTCGGCTGTGGGAAATTTACCTTCGCCAGATGTCTCATCATTTAATGCTTTATTAATGTTTCTGGCAAGCATAGCCGGCGAATACATAAATCCAGCATGATATTCTTTTTTTAGGTAAATGTCAACGTCATTCAATTGTTTCATCACGTCGTAATCCCAAACTGTTTTGTTTTTGTTTTTAATTTCAATAGCTAACTCTAAAGGACGAACACCACTATAGTGCTTATCGAAAAATATAAAGTCTTGTTTGATTTTTACGCCGTCTGATAAGTCTTCAAGCAACACGTTGTTTACTTTTATTTTGTAAACACCAATTGCTGAAAACACAAGAACAAGAGAGGTAATGACAATAATTGTTTTTTGATTTCTGAAAATCCAAAACAATATTTTCCGCATCACATTATAGGTTTTGTTATCATGATCGTGTACGGCAACTAATTTTTTTGGTGTAAAGAAATAAAGTAGGGCAGGCAATAAGGTGTATGTTAAGCAAAAGGCAATGATGATTCCTATAGAGGTATATAAACCAAAATCTTTAATTGGTTTGATGCTTGAAAATAAAAGAGACAAAAATCCTACGACAGTGGTGATTAATGTTAAAAAAGTAGGGAAGCCAACTTCTTTTAAAATCAATGGATAAATTTTTTGTTTCTCTGTTCCTTTAGCAATCTCTTCAAAATATTTCGAAAAGAAATGCACCACGTCGCTCATTCCCGCAATAAATATCATAGTTGGCAACATACAGGTCATAATATCTAACGACTGATGCATCATTGCCATAATTCCTAATGTCCAAAAAATAGAAACCATAACAATCGTCATTGGCACCACGATACCATATAAAGACCTAAATGATAACCAAAGGAATAGGATAACTAATACAAATGAAATAGCTAAAAAATAAACAAACTCTCTTTCTAGATTTTTTAAATACACATCTTGCGCCACAATTCTTCCTACAAAATGTACTTCATCAAAATGATATTTACTAAATGCCTTTTCGATATTACGAGCTAAACTATCGCTCTTTACTTTGCTTAGCCCTTCTTCTGTTTTAATAAATATGGAGATAGACTTAGCGTCTTTAGGAAAGAAAGAACCAATGAGTTCGGGTGTATTATAAATATTTGTACTATCATCTTTATATAAGGTTTCGTTATCAATATGTAGTAAACGTTTTTGTATAGGGGCTAATCCGCTTAACGAAATATTTTTAATATTAGTTGGAGAAATGACTCTATCGGTATGAGGAATGTCTTTTAATTCATTTGATAAAGCATTTATTTTTTCTAAAAAATCTTTTCTAAAAATTCCTTTTTTGTTTTCTATACCCAATAAAACAAATTCATTATCCCATTCAAATCGATTACGGTGAGTTTCATAAACCCCTAATTCATTGTCTTCATTTGGGAAGAAAGCTTCGAAATCGTAATTAAATTTTAAGTCTTTGATTTTAAAGGCGCATAGCACCGTAAATGCTATGACAAAAACAATAACAAATGAATTGAGTATTTTTTGAGGAATTTTCATTTATATAACCTAATTAATTGTTTATTGTTTAACCACATAGAAGTATAGTATATATTAATGTTCTTTAGTTGCTGATAGAAGCTTCGCCTTTAACAATAGTTCTCTATGTTTAAAACAACGTTTTCTATCTAGTTCTGTTTATTATCTTTTTTCTATGTTTCTATGTGGTTTAATTTGTTCTATCTGTTACCAGCCTTTAGTATCTATTAAATATATTATTGAACCAATAACACCAGCACTTAGTTCAAGTTCACGCTTATTTATTTTATCAAATGTATCATCAGAGGTATGGTGATAATCAAAATATTTTTGTCCATCAGGCTCAAATCCCAATAACGGCACTCCAATTTCTTTTAAGTAACCAATATCTGCACCGTGTCCACCTTTTTTAATATATTGAACAAAGTATGGGTCTAATAAAGGTTTCCAGCTTAATAGGGTTTTATACGCTCCCATGGTTGTATCAACACCAATACCTCGTGGAGAAAAACCACCAGCATCGCTTTCTAGGGCAGCAATATGTTTTAAATTTTTCGTTTTAGTGTCTTCAAAATAGGCTTTTCCGCCAACACCACCATTTTCTTCATTCATAAATGCTACGGCACGTATAGTATGTTTTGGTTTTATATTTTGTTTTTTATACATCGCCAAAATTTCTATTGCTTGAACTACACCAGCTCCATCATCATGTGCTCCTTGTCCATTATCCCAAGCATCTAAATGTCCGCCAGCCATAATGATTTCGTTTGGTTTTTCAGAACCTTTAATTTCTCCAACAACGTTGTATGATAATTCTTTTGGAAGCATTTGGCAATTCATTTTTAAATTCAAATGTAAAGATGGATTGCTTTTTAATTCTTCTAGTAATTTATCAGCTCCGCTAAAGCTAATGGCACATGCTGGAATTTTGTTTGTAGTTAATACGGTATCATAACCCATCACGCCTGTATGAGGGAAATCATTGTTTATAGAACTCATGCTACGTACAATAGTTGCCACAGCTCCATATTTTGCTGCTTTGCTAGGACCTGTGTATCGATAAGTAACAGTTTCTCCGTAACAAGTGCCAGTGCTTAAATGTTTATGATCGAAGTACACATTGTAAAACACAATCTTTCCTTTAATGTTCTTTTCTCCTAAAGAATCTAAATGACTATAGCTATTTACAATAATCACAGGTGCATTAATACCATTTTTTGGAGTGCCAACAGAATTACCTAGAGCGCAAATAGAGTAGGTGGTTTGTTTTTTTGTTTTTGAATTTTCAGATGAACAAACTTCTTTTTCACCTCGTACCCAATGAGGTACCATGCATGGTTGCAAATAAACTGTATCGGCGCCAGCTTCGTACATGGCTTTTTTTGCCCAAGCTACTGCTTTAGCTGCACCAGGTGAGCCACTTAATCGACTTTCGATTTTTGTACTTAAAAATTCTAAGTTTTTATAACAGTTGCTTTGAGTTAAATAATAATCAAAGTGTTTACGTAAAGCAATACTATCTTTATTTTGTGATTGAAGTGAGAAAGAAAAAATAGTTACAAAAAAGAATATGTATTTTAAATAACAACTCATAATTTTTGAATAAAATAATGAGTTAAATGTACAATTTTAAAAATTAAAACTGCCCTGCTTCTATTAATTTGATAGCTCTTTCTATCATTATATCTTCACCTTTGGGGTCATATTCCGATTTCATATTACTGCCAAAAATACGAGCCACACTTTGCCACATAAATGCTTGAAATCCACCTCTTAAATCCTTCACTAATTCGTAACTGGTATTGCCTGTTTCTCTGTCTATTAATTTCAGTAAAATTCTTCCCTGATTCATTGTTAAATTTTTAAGTGGTTCTTCAAACTCAGCTTTCAATTCTTTTTCTACCACTTTCATGTAGGCATTTCTTGTTTTTTCATCAGGCATTTTTTCTAAAATACGGTTGTATTCTTTTAGTTTAGCTGAAGCAATAATAGCATAGGGATATACTTTTTTTACATTATGCTTGATTCTGGTCCAGGCCTCGTATTGTCTTTTGTTTTTATATTTATAATCGGCATATATCCAAACATCGGGTAAACGGATACTAGGAATCGTGTCTCCATTTACAATTTCTCCCCACACTTTATAAAGCACTTTTGGTTTATCATTATTTATAGCTGAATTGCCATCTGTTTGAGAGAATGATGAAAAGGAAAGAAAAATAAAAAGTAATGGTATGGATTTGTATATTGAAAATATATACCCTTCGACTATGCTAAGAGCGACAAGTTTTATATTTAACATAAACACAAGTCTCATTTTCTATTTATTCCTTAAACGAAAAAGGTAACCCTTCGGTTACCTTAAAAAGTATTTAAAATTTAATTTTACTTCGTTATATCAAAAAAATTAAAGCCTCATTCGCCAGCTGGCGGACTGCGTTTTAATTTTTTCGCATGCCTCGTATAATTACTTTTATCTACTTTTTAGCTCTAAACGCGATTTAAGCGCCATTTAGATTTTCCATCTGAGTTAGTTTGTTGATCTTTAGCTTTCTCATGAGTTTTAGAAGCCATAAATGCACCAAAAATGGAGGCTATTTCTTCTTCTTTTGAATTAGATTTATTTAACATTTCTGGTTTAAAGTATTTGGGAATAAAACCAGTGTCAAATTTTCCACTCACAAAAGCTTCATGTTTTAAAACAAACGAACAAAATGGTAAAGTTGTTTCTACGCCAGTTATTTGATAATCTTGAATAGCACGTAACATTTTATCAATAGCATCCGTTCTGTCTTTTCCATGTACAATTAATTTTGCAATCATTGGATCATAGTAAATAGGAATATCCATTCCTTCTTCAAAAGAATCATCTACACGAACACCTGGACCAGATGGAATACGATAAGTTTTTAAGTTACCAATATCTGGTAAAAAGTTATTTGTTGGATCTTCGGCACACACACGCACTTCAATAGAGTGTCCGTTAATTTTTAAATCATCTTGGGTGAAAGATAATTTTTCTCCACGAGCCACTTTAATCTGTTCTTTTACTAAGTCTAATCCAGTAATCATTTCTGATACGGGATGTTCAACTTGTAAACGTGTATTCATTTCTAAGAAATAGAAATTTAATTTATCGTCAACTAAAAATTCAACTGTTCCAGCACCGCTGTAGTTACAAGCTTTAGCAACATTTACAGCACATTCACCCATCTGTTTTCTTAACTCTGGAGTTAATACAGAGGATGGCGCTTCTTCAATTACTTTTTGGTGACGACGTTGAATACTACATTCGCGTTCAAATAAATAAACACAATTTCCGTGATTATCTGCTAATAATTGAATTTCGATATGACGAGGTCCAGTAGCATATTTTTCAATAAACACAGCTCCATTACCGAATGCAGAAATGGCTTCGCTAATAGCTAATTTCATTTGTTCTTCCACTTCGCTTTCTTTCTCTACTAAACGCATTCCTTTTCCACCACCACCAGCAGATGCTTTAATTAACAAAGGGAATCCAATTTCCTTAGCTAGTTTTGTTGCCTCCGCTAAATCGCTAATAGCTCCTTCAGAACCGGGAATCATGGGTACCTTATATTTTTTAGCAGTTGCTTTTGCACTTAATTTATCACCCATTAAATCCATCGCCTCAGCACTTGGGCCAATAAATGTAATGCCAGCTTTTTGAACTTTTCTAACAAAATCAGCATTTTCAGATAAAAATCCGTAGCCAGGATGAATTCCATCAACACCTAATTCCTTACAGATTTCAATAATCTTATCTCCTTGCAAATAAGATTGAGCACTTGGAGGCGGACCAACACACACAGCTTCATCAGCATAGCGAACAAATGGAGCGTTTCTATCTGCTTCACTATAAATAGCAACAGTTTGAATTCCCATTTCTTTTGCGCTACGCATTACACGTAAAGCAATTTCTCCTCGGTTGGCAATTAATATTTTTTTCATATGATAGTTCAATAATTACGAGTCACGAATATAATCATTGAGATGTTTAATTTGGTAGAATTTCTAAAGAAAAATGTATTTGTTGATAGTTTGTGAATACTCTTAACTGTAGTTGTAAATGCTTTTTTTAATATTTGTTAAAACACTAAACACCCCACTATGAGAAAACTATTATTATCATTTAGTCTTTTGTTTGCAGTAACCCTAACTCAAGCTCAGGATAATTTTAATATTGATGATTTACCCAATATTTTAGTTCGAGAATTAAATAAATTCAGATTAAAAAATGGCCTAGATACATTTGAAGTGAATCAAGTATTAGTTGATGCATCAGCAATTGATGCTAAAACATTTGCTAAATCTGGTGCTGCAAAAGTTGATCCAGAGAAGGTAAAGAAAAATTTAGTAAAAGCTGGTGGAACAAAAAAAGGTGAAGAAGTGGCCATGCTTGCTCCCGTGAGTAAAGGACGAGATAATTATAAAACGGCTGATGTTGCTAAGGTTATTTGGACACGCTGGGAGAATAACAAAAAGGATAAAGAGATACTATTAAAAGCGCAATACATGTTGATTGGTATTAAGTGCGAAATGCTAAAAGATGGCAAAAAGGTTGTTGCAACAGCTATTTTTGGAGGGTATGATAGTTTTAATACCGGTGCTAAAATGAAAAAAGAATTAGCTGTACCATATAACACTAAATCCAAAAAATTACTAACGCCTGATGCTAAGTCTTGTAAAAATTGTGATAAATGGAAGAACTACGATATTTTACAAAAAGGCTTAAAAGTGGAGAATGGAAAAATTTATTTAGAGTATGCTAATTTAAAAGACTTAAAACGTTTATTAAAGAAAACAAAAGATGGTTTAGCGGTTGACGTTGTTCAGCGTTCTCAGTACGAAAAAGAAAATTACAACATTGTAGACAACAACTTACAAAACAAAGGTGTTATGGGTAAAGTAATTTCTAAAGATCAAGTGTTTGCTAAAAACTTGATTAAACCTGATCCTAAGGCAAAAAAGAAAGTTAAGATTAATAAGTTAAAAATTGAGATGGGTAAGTTTAATACAAAAATTACTGGTCCGTATGAATTAAACTTAATAGTTGTGCAAGATGGTCATGTTTGTAGAACAGTTACTCGTAGTTATTTAGAAAAAGGAGACCAAGAAAGTAGCACACCTGTTGGAATAATTCCAGCAGATTCAACGGTTGGCTTAAAGCCTGCTTTTGAGCCAAAATCTGAAAGTTCGATTTTAAACTTTACAATTCCATTTGAGAAAAATAAATCTGAGTTTAAACCTGAAGATGTAGCTCCGTTTATCAAAGCTTTAAACGAACCAGATTTTGTAATTGATGGACTGTATATATATGCATTCTCTTCTATTGAAGGAGATGCTGGTGCAAATGCTAAATTACAACGTAAACGTGCAGAAAGTGTTACCAAAGTATTACAAAGTATGCAGCAAAATAAAATTACACCTAATATCGAAACTAAAGATTCATGGGCATTATTTGAATTAGAAATGGAAGATGGTAAGTACGCTGATTTAGTGAAAATGGGTAAAGATAAAGCGATTAAGAAAATTAATAGCGATAAGGCATTAATTACTGAATTAGAACCTGTTTTAGCGAAACAACGTTTCGCACAAATGGTAATGGATGTAACTTATGACATCTCAGGAGATAAAGAACAAAAATTCACGACAGTGTCATTTAATCGTGCTATTAAGGCAAATAAAATGCCGCAAGCATACAAAATTATGGAATACGCCTTTGCTCAAAAAATGGCTAAAAAGTATACGGATGATGTTTTGGATAGTTTAAAAGTTCCTGATAGCCCTGCATTTGTAAATTTGATGAATAATAAAGCGTATTACAATTATTTATCAAATAGTAGTATTGCTGATGAAGATGATTATAATGAATTTAAGCGTTTAGAAAAAATAGACCCAGCCAATGATGTGGTTCGTTTTAATAGAATTTTTTGCTCAGTTAAATTAGATTCAACTATTGGAACAAAAGAACAGCAAGGTAAAATGCAACAAGAAATAGACGCCTTGTATAAAACCAAAATTAAGAAAAAATTGGTGGATGGTTTAAATATCGAATGGCAGTTTAAAATAATTGAATCTTTAGATACAATTGATGATGCTGAGCCGCAAATTGAAGCTTGTATTAATAAAATTAAAGGTTTCTATAACTTTAAAGAAGCTAGTTGGCAAAATGCATTGAAGTTAGCTTACGTGTTTACTAGAGGTAAAGATTACAAATTTTCTTCATCAGTATTAGAGCCATTTTTAAAAGTACCTAATGTGAGCGAAGATTTATTGTTCAGTTATATTTCAATTGCCTCTCACTTACCAGAAAAGTTTTATAGCAGAACATTTAGTGATGCATTACATAAAGCAAAAGAAAAAAATCCAGATCGTTACTGTAAATTATTTGGAGAGCCATTTATGTCTTTTCAAGTATTAGATAATCCAAATGCTAAAAAAGATTATAAAGAAGCAGGATGTAGATAATGTGTTTGGTTTTTATGTAAAAAATGAATTAAATGGTAATAAAAAAGTCCTAACTTCAGTTAGGACTTTTTTATTTGAGTAAATTATTACTTGAGTATTTTTTGATTTAAAAGCTCAGTGAAATAATATTTTTGACCTTTGTATATAGCAATAATAAAAGCATCC
>Ga0208628_1000453_pt1 | contig 20337 bp, 18 predicted proteins | sample LakWasMet16_LOW5_2_FD_183864 | JGI IMG/M metagenome (GOLD analysis project Ga0208628, IMG submission 183864) | Freshwater sediment methanotrophic microbial communities from Lake Washington under simulated oxygen tension - Sediment Metagenome... | ecosystem: Environmental > Aquatic > Freshwater >... | reverse complement strand
GCCGCCATCGAAAAAGAAACTTGGCCTGGTGATCGATCTTGATACTTGCGTCGGTTGTCATGCCTGTGCGGTAGCCTGCAAGGAATGGAATGCCGGCGGCATGGCGGCGCCATTGACCGATGAAAACCCCTATGGCGCAGACCCGCATGGCGTGTGGTTCAACCGTGTGCACAGTTACACCATTGATGCGCTGGAAGACCAACCGGAAATGACGCTGCATTTTCCACGCTCCTGCCTGCATTGCGAACAAGCGCCTTGCGTCACTGTTTGCCCGACCGGTGCCAGCTACAAACGTGCCGAAGATGGCATTGTCTTGATTGATGAAGATAAATGCATTGGCTGCAAACTGTGCTCATGGGCTTGCCCTTATGGCGCGCGCGAATATTCGCAAGTCGAAGGCGTGATGAAAAAATGTACGCTATGCGTAGATCGCATTTACAATGAACATATTCCGGAAGAATCCCGCAAACCGGCCTGCGTGCAAGCCTGTCCGACCAAGGCCCGGCACTTCGGCGACCTGGCCGATGAAGAATCCGATATTTTCAAACTGGTAAAAGACCGTGGCGGCGTCGAATTAATGCCGGAACTTGGCTATCAACCAGTCAATCGTTATCTGCCGCAACGCGAACGCCGCGTCGGGCAACAACAAAAACAGATCAAGGAAGAAACTTTGGATGCCGAAAAACTGCCGCCGATGTTGCGCTGGCTTGATCGTGTCTTGAGTCGATAGGATCACGACCAACATGCATCCCGCCTTCTCCGTCATTTTTTTTACCACGCTGTCCGGCATGGGTTATGGACTGTGGCTTTTCGTCGCCATGCGCGTGCTGTTTGATGAAAATGTGTATTGGTCAGGCGGCATGTATGGCATTTTCATCGGGTTTGTTTTGACTGTTATCGGGCTTTTAAGTTCCACACTGCATCTTGGAAAACCATTCCGAGCATGGCGGGCTTTCAGTCAATGGCGCAGTAGTTGGTTGTCGCGTGAAGGCGTATTGGCAATTGCATGCTTTATTCCGGCTATCTTGTTTGGAATGCCCTGGATATTAAACGATGATGTTGTAGCAGGCCCGATTTTGGCGATTTCACTCGCAGTGCTTTCGTTAGCCACTATTGTTTGCACCGCCATGATTTATGCCAGCCTGAAACCAATTCCGGCCTGGCGACATGCTTATGTGGTGCCGATCTATTTATTGTTCGCCTTGCTGACAGGCGGCTTGTTGAGTATCGCGATTGCGCCAATGCAATCGGCAGATATTTCCGAGTTTCTGATCTTTGGATTTATTTTGATTGCCAGTTTGCTCGGTGTCTTGAAAAGGCGTTATTGGAAAGATATTGATTCACAAGTCCTGCCTTCACGCGCCTCAGCCCTTGGACTGAAACCGGAGCAAGTCATCAGCGTATTCGAACGACCGCATACCGAGGCGAATTATCTGACAAAGGAAATGGGGTTTGTACTGGCACGCAAACACTCGCAAAAATTACGCATGCTCTCGGTAATCATGTTCGGCTGGTTGCCGATATTATTTTGCGTTGCAGCCCTGATGCTGCCTTCGGCATTCACGGGATATCTGATGCTCGCTGCCGTAGTTTTCGCCTACCTCGGCGCGGTCGTTGAACGCTGGCTGTTTTTTGCCGAAGCGAAGCATGCGGTGATGCAGTATTACTAATTTTTTTGAGATGCCGTAGCCCGGGCCATGGCTTCATCTGGCCCGGGTAAATCTGCGAAACTCTTCAACTTCCATTTGCAAAAACCAATGCATCGATCAATCAATATTTCGATCTGCGTGACGTGAATCACCGTATCGGTGGAGCGTGACCAGGGCTACGTATTAAGATCAATTGTCATTTAGCGCCCCGGTTTTTAAGCAGGTTTTCAACAACACCCGGATCCGCCAGCGTCGAAATATCCCCCAACTCTTCCGGCTTGTTCTCGGCAATCTTCCGCAGGATACGACGCATGATTTTTCCGGAGCGGGTTTTCGGCAAGCCTGGTGCCCACTGAATCACATCGGGCAAGGCAATCGCGCCAATTTCGTCTCTTACTTTTTGTGCGATCGCCTTCCGTAGCGTTTCATTTTCTTCCACGCCGACATTCAGGGTAACGAAGGCATAAATCGCCTGGCCCTTGATGTCATGATCGAATCCAACGACGGCGGCCTCGGCAACATCGGCATGTGCGACCAACGCGCTTTCTACTTCGGCGGTACCGATGCGATGACCGGAGACATTGATGACGTCATCGACGCGACCGGTAATCCAGTAGTAGCCGTCTTCATCGCGACGGCAACCATCGCCGGTAAAGTATTTGCCGGGATAGGTTTTGAAATAGGTATCGATAAAACGCTGGTGGTCGCCATACACGGTTCGCATTTGTCCGGGCCAGGAGCCCAGCAAAACCAGATTGCCGGAAGTGGCGCCTTCAAGAATGTTGCCGTGTGCATCGACCAATGCCGGTTGTACGCCGAACAAAGGCATCGTTGCCGAGCCCGGTTTCAAATCGGTGGCTCCGGGCAAAGGTGAAATCAGGATACCTCCGGTTTCGGTTTGCCACCAGGTATCGACAATCGGACAGCGCGAATCGCCGACAATACGATGATACCAACGCCAAGCTTCGGGATTGATCGGTTCGCCGACAGTGCCTAGCAAGCGCAAACTTTTTCGCGATGTCTTGGTAACGAAGTCATCGCCTTGGCTCATCAAGGCACGGATTGCAGTCGGTGCGGTGTAAAAAATACTGACCTGATGCTTGTCGATCGCTTGCCAGAAACGCGAGGCATCGGGATAGGTTGGCACGCCTTCAAACATCACGCTGGTCGCGGCATTCGCCAGCGGCCCGTAAAGAAAATAACTGTGTCCGGTAATCCAGCCCACATCGGCGGTGCACCAGAAAATATCTTTGTCTTGCAAATCGAATACCGCTTCATGGGTAAAACTGGCATACACCAGATAACCGCCGGTGGTATGCAACACGCCTTTCGGTTTGCCGGTGGAACCGGAGGTATAAAGAATGAATAGCGGATCTTCGGCATTCATGCGCGCGGCTTCGCAGTGCTCGGGTTGCGAATTCACGACGGCGGCAAACCAGCGATCGCGCGGCATCTGCATTTCAATCACGCCACCGGTGTGTTTCACCACCAGCACAGTTTCGACGCAGGTCGTCCCCGGTTTCTTCAAGGCGAGATCGACATTGTGCTTCAACGGGATTTTCTTGCCGGCACGCAGACCTTCATCGGCGGTAATGATTACTTTCGATTGGCAGTCTTCAATTCGGCCTGCGAGTGACTCCGGCGAAAACCCGCCGAACACGACATTGTGCACGGCGCCGATACGTGCGCAGGCCAGCATGGCAACGGCCGCTTCGGGAATCATCGGCAAATAAATCGTGACGCGATCACCTTTGCCGATGCCGAGATTCTTCAGCGCATTGGCGCACTGGCAAACGCGGGCATGCAATTGCCGATAACTGATGTGCTGTGCGGGAATCGATGGATCATCGGCTTCCCAGATAATCGCAGTCTTGTTGCCGTGTTTTTCCAGATGGCGGTCGAGGCAATTTTCGGCGACATTCAATTCGCCGTCTTCAAACCAGCGGATATGGAAATCTTTCACGTCGAAGCTGACGTTTTGAATTTTGGTCGGTTTCTTCTGCCAGAACAGGCGCTCGGAAATCTTTGCCCAGAATTGATCCGGGTCGTATATCGATTCGGCGTAGAGTTTTTCGTAATTCTCGCGCGTGTAGCGGGAATGTTTCGCGAAATCCGGCGAGACTTGAAATAGGTCGGACATAAGCACCTCTTTAAGCAAGATGGTTAGTGTGCGACGAAACGGTTGTTTTTGCGAGGGTGCCCGTGGGAGCTGGTTCACCAGCGATTGATGTCTCAGCATTGCGTGTTGTGTGAAGTTCAATCGCCGGTGAACCAGCTCCCACAGCCAACCCACAAAAAAACCCGCCTTTCGGCGGGTTTTTGGAATTGCTGAAATCAAGACTTACTTGATTTTGCCTTCTTTATACATCACGTGCTTGCGTACTTTTGGATCGTACTTGAGCATTTCAATCTTACCTGGAATGGTCTTCTTGTTTTTGTCGGTGGTGTAGAAGTGGCCGGTGCCGGCCGAAGAGATCAGACGGATCAAATCACGTTTGGAAGCCATGGTTAGTTCTCCTTAGATCTTTTCGCCGCGCGCGCGCAGCTGGGCAATAACCGAATCGATACCATTCTTGTCGATGGTACGCAGGGCATGGTTGGACACTTTCAGCTTGATCCAACGGTTTTCACTGGCGACCCAGAAACGGCGCTCGTGAACGTTGGGCAGAAAAGTGCGGCGTGTTTTGTTGTTCGCATGCGAGACGTTGTTACCCGTCATCATGCGCTTGCCGGTTACTTGGCAAACTTTACTCATGGCGTACCTCGAATTAAGAATGGATTATCCATAGCCCGGATAAAATCGGCCCCGTCGAATGAAACTGACACGTAATGGGAAGGGAAATCGCGGACTTGAGCGGCGTTTACGTTCAACCGTGACCCGTGAGGGCTGTCCAGCGAGCCGCCAATTATGCCCGTGTTCGGGCTCTCGGGCAAGGAAAATGGGGTTCCAAAGGCAGTAAGCGCACAAATCAGCCTTTTGTAAGCCCGCAAACACTAGTGCTGGGCTTTGTCCCGATGCCAGCCGCGGTGCTTGATGTCCAGATAAAGGCTATAGATGGCGGTAAAAGCCGGGAACAGGTTTTGAACCACGCCCACCGAGTCCTGCTTGGATGAAAACAGGAAGTAGCTCAGGGTCATCAGGCTGCCGACAATGCTCATGTACCAGAAAAAGCGGGGTATCACCGGCTTTCCGGCCCGTTTCGAGGCAATAAACTGGACCAGCCAGCGGCCGCCGAACATGAACGCCCCGATCAGCCCGATCAGCTTCCACGCAGTGATATGAAGCCCGAAAAAACTCAGCCAGAGAATTTGCTCATTCATGGGCGGGAGACTTCCTTGATGCCGGTCACTTTGCTGCGCTTGATTAGCCAGGCCACGCCGCGGAGATCCTTTAGGCCAACCCAGGCACGACCAAGATTATTGTATTTCGAGACACCGCTGCCGCGTTCGCGATGATTCACCGGCACGCTGACCGACTGGAAACCGGCACGTTTTACCAGTGCCGGCAGATAACGATGCATATGGTCGAAATATGGCAGGTCCATAAACACGGCGCGTTCGAATAATTTGATGCCGCAGCCGGTATCCGGTGTTTCGTCTTTCAAAAAACTGGCACGAATCGAGTTCGCAATTTTGGAGGCCCAGCGTTTGCTTCCGGTATCTTTTCGATTCACCCGCCAGCCGGCGAACAATTTTATTTCCGGCGCCGCCATGTTTCGTGCTTCGATCAGTTTCGGAATATCCGCCGGATCGTTTTGGCCATCACCGTCGAGAGTGGCAATCCACAGACCCCGTGCAGCTTTCACGCCATTTCTGACCGCTGTGCTTTGCCCGCTTTGGCGAATATGCTGTATCACGCGCAACTCGGGCACCGACGCCATCAAGTCTTTCAAAACCTGAAAACTATCATCCTTGCTCTGGTCATCGACATAGATAATTTCGAAACTGTGCTTGCCGCGCAATGCCCCAACAATTTCATTGACCAGAGGCGTGACGTTATCTCGCTCGTTGAATACCGGCACGACGACCGAGAATTCCGGGGTTTCGCCACTCATGCTTTATCTCCAAAATAAGTGCGGCACCAGGCCACGACTTCGGGCAAGCCTTGTTCAATCGTGATGCCTGGCTCGAAGCCGAACGCCGCTTTTGCACGAGAAGTATCGGCCATGGTTTCGACCATGTCACCGGCTTGCAGTTCCTTGTAATTTTTTTCGACTTTGTGACCTGCTGCTTGCTCGATCACCGCGATGAATTGCTCCAATTCAACGGGCGTGTGATTGCCCAGATTGAATACACGATGCGGCGCATTTTCCTGCGATGGCGCATCCAGTGCACCGAGAACGCCCGCGACGATATCGTCGACATGGGTGAAATCGCGACGCATTTTTCCGTAGTTGAATACGTCAATCGAACGACCTGCCAATACCGCACGGCTGAATAACACAGGCGCCATATCCGGCCTGCCCCAGGCTCCATAGACGGTAAAAAACCGCAGGCCGGTGCATGGCAACTGGTACAAATGCGAATAAGTAAACGCCATCAATTCATTTGCCGCTTTCGTGGCGGCATAAAAAGACAATGGCTGGTTCACGCTTTGGTCTTCGGAAAACGGCGGCTTGGCATTGCCGCCATAGACCGATGAAGAAGAGGCATACACCAGATGCTCTACCGCGCTATGACGGCAGGCTTCCAGCATATTGGTGAAGCCGGTCAGATTGCTGTCGGCATAGACATTCGGATTGGTGATCGAATAACGCACGCCGGCCTGTGCCGCCAGATGTACCACGCGTGTCGGCTGATGGGCTGCGAACAGCGCATTGATTTTTTCGCGATCGGTCAGATCAATCTCGAAAATTTCGACATCCGGGCAAACCGCTTTTACACGATCGCGCTTTAATTGCGGATCGTAATAGTCATTGAAATTATCGAGTCCGATAACATTTTCGCCGCGCGCCTGCAATGCCTTGCAGACGTAGCTGCCGATAAAGCCTGCGGCACCGGTGACTAATACCGTCATGCTTACTCTGCACTACCGCCGCGGATTTTTTCCAGAATGCCGTCGAGCGCATCCAGACCGTGATATTGAATCACCAGTTTCCCACGACCACCGCGACCGTGCAGGACCTGCACCTTGGTATTCAGCCGTTCGCCCAATTCGCGTTCCAGCGTGGCGATATCGGCATCGGCTTTTTTTACAGGCTTGGCGGCAGTCTTGCTCGGAATTTTACCAGCCGACAGGGCTTGTGCCCGACGCTCCACCTCGCGTACCGACCAGCCGTTCTCGGCCGCTTCTTTGGCCAGCGCAACCGCCGCAGGAGCCGCGAGCGTCAGCAAGGCACGGGCATGGCCCATTTCCAGTTTCTTTTCTTCAAGCAATTTGCGGATTTCATCCGGCAACTCGAGCAAACGCAATAAATTGGAGACCGCGGCGCGTGAGCGGCCGACAGCTTCTGCGGCTTGCTGATGCGTCAATGAAAACTCGTCGATCAAACGCGATAAAGCCTGCGCTTCTTCGAGCGGATTCAGATCTTCACGCTGGATATTTTCGATCAGCGCCATCGCGATAACGGCGCGATCATCGACTTCGCGCAATACCACCGGCACTTCTTTCAAACCGGCGATTTGCGATGCGCGCCAACGGCGTTCACCGGCAATGATTTCGTACTGGTCTTTTTTCAGCAGACGGACGACGATCGGCTGGATAAGGCCCTGCACGCGGATCGAATCGGCAAGTTCATTCAAACGTGCCGGATCCATGCCTGTACGCGGCTGGTAACGGCCGGGCTGCAGTTTTTCAACTGCAATATTCAACAGGCCGTCACCGGCCAATTCCGTTTCGGTCGCTGCCGAGAGGCTCTTGCTGCCGCCGCCGAGCAAACTGCTCAAGCCGCGTCCCAATGCCGGTTTTTTCGTCGCCATAATACTTTCCTACTTCTTTTTTTCGCGACGAATGATTTCGCCAGCCAAACCCATATACGCCACGCCACCGCGGGATGCCTTGTCGTAACCGACAATACTTTGACCATGACTCGGAGCTTCGGCCAAACGGACATTACGGGGAATGATCGAACGGAAAACCTTGTCGCCAAAATGCTTGGTCAATTCACCCGATACCGCATTCGCCAGATTGTTTCTGACATCGAACATGGTGCGCACCACGCCGACGATTTCCAGCGATGGATTCAGTTTCGCCTTTAACGCATCAATAGTGTTGATCAGTGCCGACAAACCCTCCAGCGCAAAATATTCGCATTGCATCGGCACGATGATGCCGTCTGCGGCCGCGAGTGCATTCAGGGTCAGCAAAGACAGCGATGGCGGGCAGTCGATCAGAATGTACTGGTAATTTGCACGCACGGTTTCCAGCGCGACTTTCAAACGCTGCTGGCGATCCGGCAAATCCATCAACTCGATTTCGGCTGCGGTCAGATCGATATTGCAGGGTAGCAGATCGTAACCTTCGGCCGCTTTGACGATTGCTTTCTGGCACTCGCATTCGCCCATGATCACTTCGGTAATCGAATGTTCGAGTTCGCGCTTGTCCACGCCGGATGCCATCGTGGCATTCCCTTGCGGATCAAGATCGACCAACAATACTTTTCGCGGCGTCAGCGCGAGCGCTGCTGCCAGGTTTACCGCCGTCGTGGTTTTCCCCACGCCGCCTTTTTGATTGGCAATCGCAATTATTTGAGCCATGCGTTGGAAACCTTGATATTTGTCGAGCCGCTTTGAGTTATCAATTATGCGGGTTTGCCGGGTTTGAAGCGACTATTACCAGATGCCTTTCGCCTGCAAGGCCCGGGACTTGCAGGCGATGCGAGCTTTTAAACTGCCAGCCAACAGGCAATTCGGCAATTTCCTGATCCGGCTGTACGCCTTTCATGGCCAGCAATTGGCCACCCGGCTTCAATAAATGCCCCCCGACTTCGATGATGCCCGCCAAACGATCCAGCGCCCGGGCCGTGATCAAGTCGTATTGGCCGGGTTCGGGGACCGCTTCGGCCCGGGATTCGATAACGCGCGCATTTTTCAAGCCCAGGCTCCGCACAGCTTCACGCAGGAACCGGCATTTCTTGCCATTGCTTTCGACCAGACTGACTTGCAGGCCCGGCTTGGCAAGCGCCAACGGAATACCCGGCAAACCCGGCCCGGTTCCCAAATCGGCGAGACTTCCGGATTCGACAAAGCGATGCATGGCCAGGGAATCGAGCACGTGCTTGATCAGCATTTCGTGCACATCGCGTACGGCCGTGAGGTTATAGGCCTTGTTCCATTTTTCCAGCAACTCCAGATAGTCCAGCAATTTTTCGGCGAGGATGTCGTTACTGAGTTCAAACGCGGCCAGGCCTGCATTTAATTCCGGTCGGAGATGTTCGAGTGTGTGCATGGCGATATTGTAATCGAGCGTCGCCCGCAAGCGACCTCCTACTTAGGATAATCTTTACTTGGAAGGCCGTTTGCGAGCGACCTTTGCCAGAAATCATTCGGGCCCAGGAGCCCTCCTACGTTTGGAAGACGAGCCAATGAGCAAAATTCTACTGACCGGCGCCACCGGATTTTTAGGCCAGCATATCCAGCGCGAACTGTTCGCGGCCGGCCATCAGGTCAGGGCCCTGTCGCGATCCGAGCAGGCCGATACCTTGCTGGCATCGCAGGGCGCAGAACCGGTTCGAGCCGAATTGACTGATCCCGATTCACTGATGCGCGCCGCGAATGGTGTGGATGCGATTTTCCATACCGCGGCTGACACCAATACATGGCGCGTGCACAATTCATCGCAGACGCGAACCAATGTTGGCGGCATACAGCATTTAATCGCCGCTGCGAAAAGCAATGGAGTGAAGCGAATCCTGCATACCTCCAGCGTTTCGGCATATTCGCATCTCGTCCATGGGGTATTGCGCGAAGACGTGCCGCAACGCGGTGGCGAGAGCTGGATCAATTACGAACGCACGAAATTTCTTGCCGAAAAAGCCGTGCGCGAGTCCGGACTGGATTTCATTATTTTCCAGCCTTCGCATATTCTCGGCCCCGGCGACAAACAAAACTGGTCGCGCCTGATTCGCCTGATTGATCAAAACAAGCTTCCCGGAGCGCCGCCAGGCTCAGGCGCTTTTGCCGATGTGCGCGAAATTGCGAAAGCACAGGTTCGCGCTTTTCAACTTGGCAAATTCGGCGAAAGTTATTTGCTCGGCGGACAGCACGCGAGTTTTCTGGAGTTGATTCATCAAGTCGGCATCAAACTCAATCGCAAGACACCGAAAAAACCGATACCGGCATTTGCCCTGCGTTTATTTGCCCAGATGAAATACGGCGCCTCGCTGCTTACCCGAACAGCGCCCGACATTACGCCGGAATCGGCAACATTCACGATTCATGACTTGAAAGTGGATTCCGGAAAAGCGAAACGCGAGCTCGGCTATGTCGAAACAGATCTTGATGTTTTATTGAATGACACGATTGCTTGGTTGCGGATGGAGAAGATGATTGGCTGATTGCATGTCGGTGCGCCAAGGCGCACCCTAAGAATAAATATCCGGCCTGCTGATTTCCATCGCGCGATCCGGCTTCGCCAGCGAACTGAAACCGTAGCTTTCGTAAAGCTTGTGTGCATCGGCCGTCATCAGCATCCAGCGGCGCAATCCTTGCAGCTGGGGATGCGCTTGCACGCTTTGCATCAGTTTTTTGCCGACACCTTTGCCACGAAACTCCGGCAGCGTAAAAACATCGCAAAGATAGGCGAAGGTGGCGCCGTCGCTGATTACCCGGGCAAATCCGATTTGCCTTTCACCCAAGAAAGCCGAAAAACAATACGAATTTTCGATCGCTTTTTGCACAGTGGCTCTCGGAATGTTTTTTGACCAATACGCATCCTGTGACAGGAATGCATGCACCACATCAATGTCAACATCGGCGCGATCGGTGGAAATCCGGATATCCATGTTTTTATCCCGTGGGAGCTGGTTTACCAGCGATTGAATCTTGCCATTTGCCTTGCATTCCATATCAACAGGGCTTTCAAGGCAAAGCCAACAACTTACAATACTGAAAAATTACATCGCTGGTAAACCAGCTCCCACAAAGCTATCCATTCACATACTTTGGCAGCCAAGTCGCGAGTTCCGGCCACACGATGACCAGAACCAGCATCAGGATTTGCAGGGCAATAAACGGGACCACACCGCGATAGATATCGATGGTTTTAACTTCCGGCGGCGCGACGCCACGCAGGTAAAACAATGCAAATCCGAATGGCGGCGTCAGGAACGAAGTCTGCAAATTGATCGCCATCACCACGCCCAACCAAACTGGATCAACACCCATCATGAGCAGGACCGGGGCAACGATCGGCACGACCACAAACACGATCTCGATAAAATCGATCACGAAGCCCAGCATGAACATTACAAGCATCACAACGAACAAGGCGCCCCATTTTCCGCCCGGCACATTGCTCAGTACGTGATGAACCAGATCGTCGCCGCCATAGCCGCGGAACACCAGCGAGAACAAGGCCGCGCCGATCAGGATGGCAAACACCATGCCGGTAACCTTGGCCGTTTCCCTCGAAACCTGTTTGAATTTATCCAAGCTTAGCTGCTTGCCGATCAATGCAAATACCAATGCACCGACGGCGCCAACTGCAGCTGCTTCGGTCGGTGTTGCGACGCCGAACAGGATCGAACCCAATACCGCGAGAATCAAACCCAGTGCCGGAATAATCGCGCGGCATAAATCCCACACCGAACGTCTTGCGGTTTCTTTCAAGGCCGGTGCACGCAAGGGCTCCCGCCAGGCCACCCAAAGCACGTAAATGAGATAAAGCGTCACCAGACCCAGCCCAGGAATAATCGCGCCGACAAACAGGTCGCCGACCGAAACAGTATCCGGCGAAAAATTGCCGAGCTTCAATTGCGCTTGCTGGTAGGCATTGCCAAGCTGATCGCCGAGCAATACCAGAATCAATGATGGTGGAATGATTTGCCCGAGCGTACCGGATGCACAGATGGCGCCCGTCGCCAATTTCGGATCATAGCCATGCCGCAACATGGTCGGAAGCGAAATCAAACCCATCGCGACCACGGTGGCTCCGACAATGCCGGTGGAAGCCGCGAGAATCGCGCCAACGATAATCACCGCGACAACCAGACCCCCGCGGACGGTGCCGAACAGGGATGCAATCGCTTCCAGCAAATTTTCGGCAATGCGGGATTTTTCCAACATGATGCCCATAAACACAAATAACGGAACCGCCATCAAGGTGCCGTTATTGATCGTGCCGAAAATCCGGTTCGGAAACGCTTCAAGAAAGCTGGGGTCGAAATTGCCCAGCAACATGCCTGTGCCAGCCGCCAGCAAGGCAACGCCGCCGAGCACGAATGCAACCGGGAATCCGCTCGACAAACCCGCCAGCAAACCCAATACCAGCAGGAGCAACATGATGACATGTTGAGTTTCCATGCTCATGGTCTGGCTTCGCTTTTGAATGTTTGCCAGGTACGCAGCGCATGGGCCAACGCCTGCAGCATCAGCAATATCGCAGACAAGGGAATCAGCGTTTTAATTAAAAACCAGCCGGGTAATCCGCCGGAATTCGAAGCTTCATGCTGCGACCAGCTGATCGCGACATAGTCGTAACTTATCCAGCACCAGAAAATGCAAAGCGGCAACAGGAAAATAAAAATGCCGGCCAATTCGACCAACGCCTGTTTGCGTATCGACCAACGCTGCGAAAAAATATCGACTCGGACATGACTGTTGTATTTCAGTCCGTAACCCAATGCCAGCAGGAACGCGGTTCCGTGCAACCATTGGGTCAATTCCTGCGAGGCAATCGAACCGACGCCAAAACAGTAGCGGGCGACTACCAGTGCAAACATCAGAGCGACCAATAACACGCAGCAAACCGCCGCAATATTACCGGCCACTTCCGTGATGGCATCTGCCCAGCGAATCAAAAACTTCATGCCGGATTATCAATATCGGCAATAAGGTATTGCACGACTTCCAGATCGACGTTTTTACGAACCGGCATTTTCACCATTCGGCAATGATCCAGCTAACGGGCACCACCCCGCCGGCTGCTTCGGCATCGGCTTTGTCGAGCCGACCGTCACCGTTGTTGTCCATAATGTAATAGGGCTTTCCTCGCGAGGGCGTGACTTTCACCATCGTCACAATGCCGCCCTGGCGATACTCTTCGACAACGTCGCCGTTGTCGCGGGTACGAATGCGAACCGTCGGCTCGGCATCGTCATTGGTTTTGGCCGGAATCTTTTCCGGCACCGGAGCTTCCTGCTTCGCTGCGGGTTCCGCCGCCTTTTCTGCCGCTTTTTCCGCAGCGGCAACATCTTGCATGGCCAGCGCCAGCAACACACCGAAAATAATTTTCATGGCTTGTTCCTCGTTTAGTGGGTGAACCCCCTGCCGACAGCATCGCAAAGTTCAGCAAGGCACTCAAGCGGCGTAGAATAGCCGCTCTGTGCATATTGAGACACGCCATGTCCCGCTTGGTTCTGATTGATGGTTCCTCTTATTTATACCGCGCATTCCACGCGTTGCCGCCGCTTACTGCGCCGGACGGTACGCCAACCGGAGCCCTGCACGGCATCGTTAACATGCTGCGCGCCACGCTGAAGGAAAAGCCGGATTTTGCCGCTTTCGTGATGGATGCTTCCGGCCCCACCTTCAGGGACGATTTATATGCCGAATACAAGGCCAACCGGCCGCCGATGCCGGATGATCTGCGTTCGCAAATCGAACCGATGATGCAGATCGTCGAAGCGCTTGGATTTCCGATCCTGCGTGTGAGTGGTGTTGAGGCCGACGACGTCATCGGCACGCTCGCGGTTCAGGCACATGCCAAAAATATCGATGTGACCATTTCCACCAGCGACAAGGATTTTGCACAACTGGTGCGGCCCGGCATCAAACTCAGCAATACCATGAGCGGCAGCGTGCTCGACAGTACCGAGGCGGTGATCGAAAAATTCGGTGTCCGTCCGGAACAGATCATCGATTATCTGGCCCTGATGGGCGACACCGTCGACAACGTGCCGGGCATCGACAAATGCGGTCCGAAAACGGCAGCGAAATGGCTGGCGGAATATTCGACGCTCGAAAACCTGGTTGCAAATGCGGACAAGATCACCGGAAAGATTGGCGAGAATTTGCGTGCCGCTGTATCCAGATTGCCGCTGAACCAGCAATTGGTCACGATCAAAATCGATGTCGAACTTGACAAAGCTCCCGACGAATTGATTCTTCGCGAAAAACATTTGGATGAATTGAAAGCGCTTTATAAACGCTATGGTTTCAACTCCGCCTTGAAGGAACTGGAAGGCGGCGCGTTGACAACATCATCCACATCAAAATCAGGTACGGAGCCGACCAAAACCGCTTCGTTATTTGAAACACCGGATGCCGCGCACTCCATCAAGGGCAACTACGAATGCATCGTCACAAACGAACAACTCGCAACATGGGTTAAAAAACTCGAAGCAGCCAGTCTGTTTTGTTTCGATACCGAAACCGATGCACTCGATTCGATGCAGGCGAGACTCGTCGGCATCAGCCTTTGCACCGAAACAGGACATGCTGCCTACATTCCAATCGCGCATCGTTATCCGGGAGTACCGGCGCAATTGTCATGGGAGGAAGCTTCAGTCGCGTTAAAACCGGTTCTGGAAAATCCCGCGATCCACAAAGTTGGCCAACACGGAAAATATGACCTGCACGTATTGCGTCGCCACGGCATCGACGTTCAGGGCTATACCGAAGACACGATGCTGGAGAGTTTTGTGTTCAATGCCGGTATCTCGCGCCACGACATGGACACGCTGGCACAGAAATATCTCGGCTACACGACCATTAAATTCGAAGACGTCTGCGGCAAGGGCGCAAAACAGATTTCGTTTGCCGATGTCGATCTGGAAAACGCCACAGCTTACGCGGCGGAAGATGCCGACATCACTTTGCGATTGCACCAGGTGCTGTCGGAAAAGTTGAGAGCCACGCCAAGCCTGGAAAAAGTCTATCGCGAAATCGAAATGCCGTTGGTGCCGGTACTGACGCGGATGGAAGCCAACGGCATCCTGATCGATGCGGTCGAATTGAAACGCCAAAGCGCAGATTTGACGCAACGCATGCATAACACCCAACAGCGTTCTTTTGAAATTGCCGGGCGCAGCTTTAACCTCGATTCGCCAAAGCAAGTCGGTGCCTTGCTGTTTGATGAATTGAAACTACCTGCCATGGTGAAAACACCGACCGGTGCGCCTTCGACAAACGAGGAAGCACTGGAGGCGATTGCCGACCAGCATGAATTGCCACGCCTGATTCTGGATTACCGCGGGATGGCAAAACTTCGCAGTACCTACACCGATAAATTGCCGGAAATGATCAATCCGACCACCGGCCGCGTGCATACCAGTTATCACCAGGCTGGCGCTGCGACCGGGCGTTTGTCATCGAACGATCCGAACCTGCAAAACATTCCAATACGCAGCGAGGACGGCCGTCGCATTCGCAAGGCATTTATTGCACCGCCCGGAAGAATCCTGGTGGCCTGCGATTATTCACAGATCGAATTACGCATCATGGCGCATTTGTCGGAAGACCCCGGCCTGGTCAATGCATTTGCCAGCGGTATCGACGTGCACAAAGCAACTGCCGCCGAAGTGTTCGGCGTGCCGGTCGCAGAAGTCAGCGGTGACCAACGCCGCGCGGCCAAGGCGATTAACTTCGGCTTGATGTACGGCATGAGCGCGTTCGGTCTGGCAAAGCAATTGGGTATCGGTCGCGGCGAAGCGCAGGATTACATCGCGCTGTATTTCGCACGTTATCCCGGCGTACGCGAATTCATGGATCGTATCCGTGCCAAGGCGCGCGAAGACGGCTTTGTCGAAACGGTATTCGGGCGTCGTCTTTATCTGCAGGAAATCCAGTCGCGCAACCAGGCACAACGTGCAGGCGCCGAACGCGCCGCCATCAATGCACCGATGCAAGGCACCGCTGCCGACATCATCAAGCGAGCTATGATTTCGGTGGATGGGTGGATACAAAATCATTCGGACAAGGCATTACTGCTGCTTCAAGTACACGATGAATTGGTGCTGGAATGCGATGAAAGCTTCAAGGACACCCTGATTGACGAAGTAAAAGCGCGAATGGAGGCGGCGGCTGAACTTCGCGTTCCGCTGATTGTCGATGTTGGGTCCGGAAAGAACTGGGATGAAGCGCATTAAGTAAAACCAACGATATTTTAGCTTTTATCTGTTTGATTTTAATGCGATTTTTTTGGCGTGAATATTAGCTGAATATTACAAAACTTTAATCTACATATTCACGAACTTTACATGCCCCGGGGTGTCTCATATACGCAACGGACGCAATGTTCGTTGCGGATCACTCCCTCCCCTGAGTAGATCCCGGAAGCCGGAATTCCCCTTTCGGCTTCCACCCCCTAGCCCCGCATGCTTCCCCTGGCATGTGGGGTTTTTTTTAGCTTCAATATTTGTTCAATTAATCCTGGGCGGGTGCCCGCAGAAACTCCGCTTCAAACTTGTCGCTTGGCACCGGCCTGCTGAACAGGAAGCCCTGCATCTCGTCGCACTTGAGTAATTGCAATAGATGCATCTGCTCTTCCGTTTCCACGCCTTCGGCAACGAGGTTGAGTTTCAGCGACTGGCCAAGATTGATGATGGTCGATACCAACGAAAGACCTTCCGGCGACTCCGTCATGTCGATGATGAAAGAACGGTCAATCTTCAATGTATCCACCGGCAGTTTCGAGAGATAGCTCAAAGACGAAAAACCGGTACCGAAATCGTCAATGGCAACCGTAATGCCCATTTCCCGAATCGCCTGCAGACTCGCAATGCTGTGTTTGACGTCTTCCATTATCAGGCTTTCCGTGATTTCCAACTCAAGGCCTTCGGCCGCGTTAGGATCGACACTGATCGCTCCACGAATCCTTGCGACGAAATCGCGGTGACGCAGTTGCAACGGCGATACGTTTACCGCAATCCGCGGTGCAGGCAAACCTTCCCTGCGCCAACGCAGATGGGTATCGATGGCATTGCGCAAAGCCCAGCGGCCGACGTCGTAGATCAACCCGGTTTCTTCAAGAATGGATATGAATTGTCCGGGCGGAACCAGGCCGGTTCTTGGATCATTCCATCGGATCAGAGCTTCAGCGCCGGTAATTTTTCCACTATCCAGATTGATTTTCGGCTGATAATGCAAAACGAATTCATCCTTATCCAGCGCCTGCCTGAGCTGGTTTTCCATCGTCAGTCTCACCGCCACTTTCTCGGTCATGTTGCGTGAATAAAACAGGTAGCGGTCACCACGTACCTTGGCTTTCTTGAGTGCCGCTTCGGCGTTTTTCAACAGCAGGTCGGCAGTAGTTGCATCCTCGGGAAACATCGAAATCCCGCCTTTGATCGCAATCTTGAATACTCCGTCGTTCAATTGGAACGGATGATTTACAAGCGCCTCCATTTGCTTGTCGAGCAGGCGCGATACATTGCCGTCTTTCAACACAATTGGGATAACCATTGCAAATTGATCGGCACCGACGCGCGCGATCATGTTCGTACCGCCCAGATTCTGCGTCAGCCATTCCGCCACTTGCCGCAACAGGGCATCGCCCGTTACCTGGCCCAGGCTGTCGTTGATATTCTTGAATCGCTCCAGATCGATCAATCCGACAGCAAGCCGGTGCCCGTTGCCGGAAGCGGTTTGCATATATTGGCCGACACGTTCCAGGAACAATCGGCGATTCGCCAATCCGGTCACTTCATCGTAATAAGCCAGATAATCGAGCCGCTCCTGCTTCTCGATATTGTCGATCGCATAGGAAATATTGTCTGACAATTCTTTCAGAAGATTTAATTCGTCGTCGTGGAAAAAGTCTTTTTCGTCTGTGTAAAGTGCAATCACGCCAACGCCATTTCCGCCGGCAATCAAGGGCAGGACGGCTATGGAATTGATTCCGGCCTCGACATATCTTTCGCCCAAAAGTACGGCAGGATCATTCTTTGGGTCATTGGAAACCACGATTTTTTTATCGCGGATAGCGAGAGTTCCCATATTGTTGCCTGCTTCCGCGTCTCCACGTGCTGCCAATTGCTCCTGGATGGATGCGAATAGATTGCCATCCGTTCCAGCCGATGCAACCGGCATGAATTTTCTGGCGTCGCGATCGACCATTCCGATAACCGCCATCCGGAAACCACCCGCATCTACCGCAATTCGGCAAGCATCCCTGAAAAGCTGGTCGCGATCACGCGAATGCACGATCAAGGTATTGATGCTGCTCAAAACGGTATGGATGCGATTGAGTTGGGCGATACGTTCAAATGCCTGCCTGCGTTCGGAGATGTCTTCGCCGATGCTGGCGGTTCCGATCACGTCACCGTCGACCGAACGCAAGACCGAATTGTTCCAGCGGAACAGTCTTTTCTCGCCAGTCCTCGTAATGATTTCATGTTCGCGATGTCTTGCTTCCGGCTGGTCCATCAGCAAAGCGTCGAATACCGGCTTCATATCGCCCTGCTCGCGCGGCATGAAGGTGTCGAACCAATCACGACCAATGACTTCTTCACGCTTCCAGCCGCCGATACGAAGCAGATATTCGTTGCAATAAGTGATTCGCGCATCGACGTCCAGCATCACCGAAGCCAACTCGACATTGCCAAGCATGTCGCTGAAGCGACGCTCGCTTTCAATCATCGCCTTGGTGGCCAATACCCGTTCGGTAATATTGACGTGCACCACAACAGCGCCATTTTGGCGGCCATAGGTCATCGGCGTTACCGACATGACGAACCAGCGTTGCTCGGTGGAGGAATGGCAAGGGTATTCAATGGAAAAATAAGTTACACCATCATTCAAGACAGACCGTATTCCCGCCGCGACCTGCCTTGCTTCCGCGGAAGAATCTCCGGTGGCATTATCGCAAATCCACAAGTAGTTAATGCCGATGCCGTAACCCGGCCCTTGCAGTAAATTACCGGAAGAAAAGTGCCGCCATGCCTCATTTACCTGAATGATCCGACCCTGGCTATCGAGCAAGGCGATATGCGCCGGCAGGGCGTTCAGGATCGCAGCCTGCTTGGCAGAATCGCTGTAATGCAATTGCTCCTTCACTCGGCGAAGCAGCATCGTTCCTGACTCGCTGTCTGTCGAAGTCTTCGACTCGCATTCCTGCAGTTGTTCAAGGCAATGCATGGACTCGCGTAGCGAATCCATCAACACTGCAACTTCTTCGCTGCGGGTCGGCGGCAATGGCAATGTAACGCGCTTCATGAGCGTGCCTTGGGGGTTTCGGGGCGTAGCGACGATTTCAATATCGCTAGTGCCCGTCCGACGACTGTCACGTCCAAAGATAAAATCTTCAACGAAATGTGTTTCATAAAGCCACCTTCAGCGAGCTTTTCGCTTGCAGCATGTTCTGGATCGTGTATCGATTTCGTCGGCATGATTGCCGGAGCGGTCTTCTAAAAAGACATTCATTCTTATGCGCCCTGTTTAATCGGGGCACTACCTGGCGAATCGGGCATAAGAGCACGTCAGGCGACTCTAGCCCCGTCTTTCGGACTCCCACCTGAATCAACACCTTTCAATGTTGAAAACTGCGATACGTGCCCGTTTTAAGGCATTAGCCGCTACCAATGATGACCGCATCCTGTCCGTGCCAGAACGCGCGAGGCTGATAAAGAAGCGGTGCGCTCCCAAAAACATCCCGCACAAGATTCTCGATGAACTGCCTTGTCGTAAGCGTCGTACCGTAGATTTGACCATCGATTGACGACGATTCACTGCTTGCAATGAAATGCGTTCCCGCGGAATCGAATACCACACCGGCTTCTCTCGCAAACTCTTCGTTATGTACGCTGATTACCAGCAAACCACCGGGCTTCACCGCTCCATGCAATACCCGCAGCCAGGGTGCCCACATGGGAATCGGAAGATGGGTGAACATCGACAAGACGAATATCAGATCGTAGTTTTCCGGAAACACTACTTTTTCCGGATCATGCGAGGATTCAAATCCCGCAACCCCGAACTGCTCCCGCAAAAAATCGACACTGCCGGGCATCACGTCCGCACAGGTAACTTTTCCGGGCAAGGCCGCGGCAAGATGTCGGGTAAAGCGCCCATAACCGGCCGCAAATTCGAGCACGTTTGCAAACTTCAACAACGGCCGATCGACGGTTTCGAGCAACAACATCAGCTCGGACAACGTGCGCCAGCCATCCGACAAATATTCACGAACGGGATTCTTCGCCACTTCGTGATTGGAAAAAAAATGGAAGATGTCATCACGCTCGTCAATGATGCAATTGATCCTCATCCACCGGCCATAGCTCTGTGTCGCCTGCATTCGTTCAAGCGCGTTATGTGCGTGCAGATTCGAGTTGTCCTGCGTCAACACTTCCGAAAAAAGGCGCGCTGCTTCGTCAGGCTGTTGCGACTGGATTTCCAGCGCTTTTTCGAGCATTGCTTCCGGCAAGTTTATTGGCATGGGACTTATTCGCTTAACCAGTCGCGCGGTTTGAGGTAGTCCTGCAGGCGCGCTTCGTCGCTGCCGGGTTCCGGGCTGTATTGATATTCAAAACGCACACGCGGCGGAAGGCTCATCAGGATGCTTTCGGTTCGTCCACCGCTTTGCAAACCGAAT
>Ga0208628_1000452_pt1 | contig 20361 bp, 18 predicted proteins | sample LakWasMet16_LOW5_2_FD_183864 | JGI IMG/M metagenome (GOLD analysis project Ga0208628, IMG submission 183864) | Freshwater sediment methanotrophic microbial communities from Lake Washington under simulated oxygen tension - Sediment Metagenome... | ecosystem: Environmental > Aquatic > Freshwater >... | reverse complement strand
CTCTACCGACTGAGCTAAGTGAGCGTAAAACTCGGTACAACCATGCAACTAAAACACCTGCGCTATTCAAATGGAGCGGAAAGAGGGAATCGAACCCTCGTAATCAGTTTGGAAAACTGATGTTCTACCATTGAACTATTCCCGCACTTTTTGATTTGTTGCCTAAACCAAAATCTTCAAGAACATGACGCAAAAAACTTGTTTCTGACTGGTGGAGGGAGGTGGATTCGAACCACCGAAGTCGTAAGACAGCAGATTTACAGTCTGCCCCCGTTGGCCGCTTGGGTATCCCTCCGTCAGGAAGCCCGCAATTTTGGCGGGATTAGCTGTTTTTGTCAACGACAAAATGACGGTAATTTAGAGCTCTTGATAATTAAACATTGAAACGGAAGTGCAGAACATCGCCTTCCTGCACGAGATATTCCTTGCCTTCCAGACGCAAACGTCCGGCATCACGCGCTCCGGACTCACCTTTGTATTTGATGAAATCGTCGAAAGCGATGGTTTCGGCGCGGATAAATCCTTTTTCGAAATCGGTATGGATGACAGCAGCAGCCTGCGGCGCCGTGGAACCAGCCCGAACCTGCCAGGCCCGAACTTCCTTAACGCCCGCAGTGAAATAGGTTTGCAACCCGAGTAGCTTGTAGGCACCACGGATCAGGCGATTCAGCCCGGGCTCGTCCAGACCCATTTCAGCAAGAAACTCGGCGCGATCGGCGTCCTCGAGCTGGGACATTTCTTCTTCGATGGCAGCCGATACCGGCACCACTTCGGCGCCCTCAGCTAATACACGCTCGCGCACCTTATCGAGAAACGGGTTGTTTTCGAAGCCATTTTCGAGGACGTTAGCTACATATAGCACCGGTTTCAGCGTTAATAGGAACAAATCACGAATCAAAGCCTTCTCTTCGGCATCAAGGCCGGCAACTCGCGCAGGCTTGCCTTGATCCAGCGCTTCACGCACTTTGGCCAATACCGGCTTACGTGCCTGGGCATCTTTATCGCCGGACTTAGCCAGCTTTTCGGCGCGGTTCAAAGCTTTTTCGACAGAATCCAAATCGGCCAAGGCCAGTTCGGTATCGATGGTGTCGATATCCGACAGTGGATCGATTTTGCCATTGACGTGAATGATGTCGGTGTTTTCGAAACAGCGGACGACGTGGCAGATGGCATCGGTTTCGCGGATATGAGCCAGAAACTTGTTGCCCAGACCCTCGCCGCTCGCGGCACCCGCTACCAGACCGGCAATATCGACAAACTCGACCGAGGTCGGTATCGTTTTCTGCGGTTTGACGATTTCTGCCAACTGAGCCAGGCGCGGATCTGGCACCGGCACGACGCCGACGTTGGGATCAATGGTGCAAAATGGAAAATTGGCTGCCGCAATGCCCGCCTTGGTAAGCGCATTGAATAAAGTCGACTTACCCACGTTGGGAAGCCCAACGATGCCGCATTTGATACCCATGTTCGTGTTCCCGTAAGAATTTAAGCAGCAGTGAATGGTCAGCGGTCACTCTTTTAACCGCTGACCGCTCACGACTTCGGTGTATGCAACTTCGTCATTGCGTCATGAAAATTGCCTTCGACACACAAGGGCAGAACCGCAATCGCATCATCGATTGCACGCAAAATGGAAGCCTCGTCATCCTTCCCGGGCCGACCCAGCACCCAAGGCGTCACCTTGTCTTTGTGGCCAGGATGCCCAATACCAAGCCTTAGCCGGTGAAACTTGCCATGCCCCAGCAATGCCATGGTATCGCGCAAACCGTTTTGCCCACCGTGGCCGCCATCGAACTTCAAGCGTGCGGTGCCCGGCGGCATATCCAATTCATCGTGCGCCAATAAACATTCTTCTGGTTCAATTTTCCAGTAACGCAGAGCAGCAATAACTGAGCGGCCGCTGGCATTCATGAAGGTAGAAGGCTTCAATAAATAAACAGTCTGTCCGGCAAGCTGAATCTTGGCGGTTTCGCCATGCAGCTTTGATTCAAGGCCAAAACGCGCGCCGGCTTTTTCCGCCAACGCGTCAATAAACCAAAACCCGGCGTTGTGCCGGGTTTTGGCGTGTTCGGCGCCGGGATTTCCCAGGCCGACAATAAGACGTAATCCAGTCGCCATAAAAACCGGAGTGCGCGCCAAAGCGCGCACTCAAGAAATTATTTCTTCTTGGCAGCAGGCTTGGCAGCTGCGGCAGCAGGTGCTGCGCCAGCTTTAGCCGACTTGGTCGAAGGCACTTCTGCGGCTGGCGCCACAACGTCTTCGGCTTCGTCTTTGGCATGTTTGGCGATAACGACGGCCAAATCGTGTTTCTTGCCGAGTTTCAATGCAGGCAAGGAAACGCCGTTCGGCAGTTTGAGATCCGACATGTGGATGATGTCGCCGACGCTGAGTTCCGACAGATCAATCTCGATGAATTCAGGCAAATCGCGCGGCAGGCACAGCACTTCGATTTCATTCAATTCATGCAGAACGAGAATACCGGCAGTTTTACCAGCCGAGGATTTTTCCTGATTCATGAAGTGCAATGGAACGTTGAAGCGGATAGCGGTGTTTTCATCGACGCGCTGGAAATCCAGGTGCAGGATGAGCTGTTTGAACGGGTGACGTTGCATATCGCGCAACAACACTTTCTCCATTTTGCCGTCGATGCTGAGCTCGAGAATCGAGGAATAGAACCACTCGTTCTGGGTAGCCAGCCACAACGGATTGTGGTCAAACTGGATGGAGGCTGGAGGCGTCGTGCCACCGTAAACGATTGCCGGAGTAAAACCGCTGTGACGTAAGCGGCGGCTCGCACCTTTCCCTTCGTCTTTGCGGGCACTGGCATTAATTGCGTGAGTTGCCATGATGTATCTACCTTTTCTAAATGAACCATCTCGCGATGGTGATAACACTCACTCGCGACCAAGTGAGCGGTTTTCGATAGCCGCAAAAAACGGCTTTCGAGAAATTAATCCACGTACAGCGTGCTGACCGACTCGCCCAAGGCAATGCGTCGAATGGTTTCGGCCAGCAATTCCGCCACGCCCAGTTGACGGATACGTCCGCAGGCGCGGGCGGCATCGGTCAATGGAATCGTGTCGGTCACCACCAGCTCGTCCAATGCCGAACCGGTGATATTGTTAATGGCAGTGCCGGACAAAACAGCATGGGTACAGTAGGCGACCACGCGTTTGGCGCCATGCTGCTTCAATGCCGCTGCCGCTGCACACAAGGTACCGGCGGTGTCCACGATGTCGTCCACCAACACGCAGGTTTTGCCTTCGACGTCACCGATGATGTTCATCACCGTTGACACGTTGGCGCGTGGACGACGTTTGTCGATGATGGCCAGCTCGGCATCGTCGAGGCGCTTGGCGATAGCGCGTGCGCGCACCACGCCACCCACATCGGGCGATACCACGATCACATTGTCGGTACCCTGGTTGCGCCAGATATCGGCCAGCAAAATCGGGGATGCGTAAACATTGTCGACCGGTATATCGAAAAAACCCTGAATCTGGTCCGCGTGTACGTCAACCGTCAAAACCCGGTCGGTACCCACGGCGGAAAACATTTTTGCCGCCACTTTTGCCGTAATCGGCACGCGTGCCGAACGTGGGCGACGGTCCTGGCGTGCATAACCAAAATACGGCACTACCGCCGTTACACTTCCGGCCGAGGCGCGCTTGAGCGCGTCCACCATGACCAGCAATTCCATGAAATTCTCGGCCGTCGGTGCGCAGGTTGACTGGATGACAAACACTTCCTGACGCCGGACGTTTTCTTCGATTTCAACCTGGACTTCACCGTCCGAGAACTTGCCGACCAGGGCCTTGCCCATTGGCACCGACAATTCCCGGCATACTGCCTTGGCAAGCGGAAGATTGGCATTACCTGAGAAAACGAGCAGATTTTGCATGCTCATGGCAGTCTTCCGATGTGGTGAATAACATTAAATGGCAGGGGCGGAAGGAATCGAACCTACGCATGCCAGGATCAAAACCTGGTGCCTTAACCGCTTGGCGACGCCCCTACAAGTCCCGTTTGTTGGCCCAGTGCTCAAGCTGCGCCAACAAAGGCGAGCTATTGACGCCATTTGCAACCCAGGCTTTAAGGCCGGAAGGCAAATGCTGGTGTGCGGCTTGGGCGTCAGCAAGGCTTTCAAACCTTACAAAACAACCGCCACCCGTACCGGTTAAGCTTGCCGGGCCGAGTTTGGACAGGTAATCCAGCAGTCGGTCGACTATTGGTTCCCTTGCCCGCAGCACCGGCTCGAAGGCATTCCCGAGCACTGTTCCTGAAACGAAGTCCGCTATTGTCACCGCAGCCGCATTTCGAGTCAATTCCAAAGATTGAAAAAGTTTTCGAGTCGGCACACTAATGCCCGAATCCACCAATAAATACGCGGCTTTCGGCAAATCAATCGGCGAAATTTTTTCGCCAACGCCTTCGGCCCAGGCGCTATGTCCCCGGACAAAAACCGGCACATCTGCGCCAAGCGTGAGTCCCAAATCCGCCAACTCATCGATATTCAGGCCAGCCTGCCAAAGTGAATTCAATACCAGCAGCACCGTTGCAGCGTCGGAAGACCCGCCACCGAAACCGCCACCAAGCGGAATTTGTTTATTCACCGCAAGTTCTGCGCCTTGTTTGATATTGCAATGCGCCTGCAAAATTTTTGCGGCACGAATAATCAAATCATCCGCTTCCTCGACACCGTAAGCGCCTGAACCGGCGCGGGCTATGAGGCCATCCCCACGCAGCCTAACTTGCACGCTGTCGCCCCAATCAAGCAATTGAAATACGGTTTGCAAAAGATGATAGCCATCGTCGCGCCGACCAATAATCTGCAGAAACAAATTTATTTTTGCCGGCGCTGGCCAGGCACTCCAGCCATCGGCCTCGGAAAATTCAATCACGGCATATCCCAAGTCTCGATCTGCAGGCGGACACTCGCGTTTTTGCCCTTGTCACTTGAGCTTGCAAACACTTTTGTCGGCATCGGCAATGCTGCGGCGTCCCAACCACGGTAATCCACCAGCCAGCCGTTTTCACGAAACTGTGCCGGCAATCCGTTCGGGGCAAACTCGATGCGGGTCGCGCTGTTTGTGCGCATGCCACGCAGCCACTGCTGCATGTCCCGGAACGGAATGCGCCAGCCGGTAGCATCCTGCAGTACCGCTTCCGCACTATCACCCTCAAGCATCACCAGTCCGAATCCTTCAAGACGGACTTTATTATTGACACTGCGCAAACGGTATTTCTGGTTGGTGATCGGCAATGAAATCTCGATATCGAATTGTTCACCGCGTTGCTGCCAGCGCATCTTCACCGTACCTGCCTGCTGACCATCACTGATCGCAATACGTCCGCGAAAACTCCATGCGCCCTGCTTTTGCAGCACGAGCTCTCGTTCGGTTTGTCGTTGCAGATTACCCGTGTCAGCAACAGGTTTCACAACCGGATGGCAGGCCGTGACAAACACGCAACATAAAACCAGGATGAGTTTTTTCATGGCGAATATTTTTTCCTGAGCACGGGCCAGAATGAATACTGCGGATCGATTGCCTGACCCTGCGACCATATTTTTCTTGCCTCGTCCTTGCGGCCAATCAGCCAGTACAACTCGCCCAGATGCGCCGCGATTTCGGCATCTTTCGATTTGCTCCAGGCTTTTTCGAGCCAATGCTGCGCTTCGCCGTATTTTTTCTGCATCAACTTGACCCAGCCAAGGCTGTCCATCGTGGAAGCCGAGCCCGGCCTGAGTTTCAAGGCTTTTTCGATATAGGGCAGCGCGTAATCATATTGTTTTCTATGCTGCGCCAGCGTGTAGCCATAGGCATTGAGCGCTTCGGCATTCTGGTTGTTGTCATCGATGATTTTTTTCAGGTCCGCAAGCGCAGCATCAATGCGATTCTGACCGGCGTTCTGCATGGCCCGTCCATACAGCAACAAGGGGTCGGCTTCGAATATGGCCAGGCCACGATTCAATGTCTTCATGGCCTGCGCGTCCTTGCTTTGTTTCGCCCACAGGTCCGCTTCCACCAGATAGCTGTCGCGCACGAATTCGCCGTCGGCTTCTTCATTTTTCTGGAATGCATGCAGTTGCGCCAAGGCTTCATCCCAACGGTTCTGATTCGACAGCACCACGGGCAAACGCAACTGCGCACGATCCCGCTCCGGGCCCGCGCTAACGCCGCGATACCAACGCTCTGCATCACCCCAACGGCCAAGTGAGTCGGCCAATTGCGCCTGCAAAAGCTGGAGTTTCTGGCTTGGTTGTTTCTGCTGTTGCAGCAGCGAATTCAAAAAGACTTCGCTGACATCATGCTGCTTGGCTTCAAGAATCAGGCGTCCGCGCAAAAGCCAGGTGTTTTCATCCTGCGGCCCCGATGCCAGATACTTTTCGGCATCAAGCCAGGCATGCAATTCGGCGAATTCGGCCATGATGTTTTGCTTGACCCAGCTATTTTGGGGCTGCAAGGTACTGGCGCGCTGAACCATCGCCAGCGCTGCGACTTCATCGCCTTTCACCCGCAATGCGGACGCACCGATGATCTGCGCACGCGCATCGTTCGGGAATTTCTGGACAATCTTTTCGCTGAATACCCGCGTCGCCACCGGCGCATCGAGGGCATCGGCCAAAAACAATAATTGAATCCATACCTGCACGTTGTCGGGCATCACCGCGTTATCGGCGATGTCGCGAAGAACTGCCCGCGACATGACCGCGCCATCGTCTTTTTCGGTCCTCAAAACGTCGAACAAGGCCGTGGTGTATTCAGGGGCGCCGTAACTCAGCAGTTTTCGCGAATAGATAAAGGCCGATTCGGCTTCGCCAAGCTGCATGGCCAAACGCAAATTCATCGCCCACATATTGGCCGAGTTGGGCGCTACCACGCGCCATCGGGCCAATGCCTTGCGGCTGAGATCGGTCATTTTGATGCTCATCGCCAACGAGACGGCGCGCTCGGACAATATCGCATCGTCGCTAAGCTGCGCCGCTTTCGCGTATTCGAGCGCGGCGGTCTTGATATCCTTGTTTTGCAAGGCATATTCGGCAGCCATCACGGCCGCTACCGTCTGGCTTTTGTCGTCGATCAACGGCTCGGCCAGCAAGGGTTTGGATAAGAGGAAAAGCCCGAGCACAAACACTCGAAAAATCATTGGAACACCAATACGTTAGAATAGCCGGCACCTATCCAATAGCATAACCCAGCACCGCCCATCCATGCCTTTCATCGCGCTCGGCCTCAATCACCAAACTGCTCCCATCGCCTTGCGTGAAAAGGTTGCCGTGGAAGCCGGATCGGTGCCCGAAGCACTGAAAGCTTTGCAATCGCTGAACGGCGTACATGAAGCGGCCGTGCTATCCACCTGCAACCGCACCGAAATTTATGCGCAAATCGACCCCGGCGCCGAAATAGAATTGATGCAGTGGCTTTCAGGGCAACATGGCTTGTCGGTCGATGCGCTCAAAACCTATTTATACGAACATGTTGATGCACACGCGGTCCGACACTTGTTTCGTGTGGCCGCAGGCCTGGACTCACTGATTCTTGGCGAACCCCAAATTCTCGGCCAGGTGAAAACGGCCTGGCAGGCTGCCCGCGATGCACATACCGTACATGGCACGCTGGACCGCCTGTTTCAGCAAACCTTCTCAGTCGCAAAACGTGTGCGTACCGATACCCGCATCGGCGCACATCCGGTATCGGTCGCTTTTGCCGCCGTCCGGATGGCGCAACGCCTGTTCAGCGAACTCGATCGCGCCACCGTGATGTTGATCGGCGCCGGCGACACCATCGAACTTGCGGCACGACACTTGAGCGATGCAAAAGTGAAACGCCTGCTGATTGCCAACCGCACCTTGGAACATGCACAAACGCTGGCATCGCAGCATGGCGGCGTTGCCCTGCCCTTGCATGATATTGACCGGCATTTGTTCGAGGCCGATATCGTGATCAGCGCAACCGCAAGCCGCGAACCCATTCTGAGCAAGGCGATGATGCAATCGGCATTGAAGCAACGGAAACATAAACCGGTGTTTTTGCTCGACCTCGCAGTCCCGCGCGATATTGCGGCCGACGTTGCCGAGTTGTCCGATGTCTATCTGTACACCGTCGATGACCTGGAACAGGTGATCGAAGACAACCGCGCATCGCGACGTGAAGCGGCCAATGAAGCCGAAGTCATCATCGATTTGCAGGTTCAGCATTTCTTGGCATGGTCGCAGGCGCAAGGCAACCAGAACGCATTGAAAAAATTGCGCTCCAGCGGCGAACAGGCGCGTGATGCCTTGCTCGAGCAGGCACGCGAGCAGTTGGTCAACGGCCAGGATCCAAAAACGGTTTTGGAATTGCTTGCACACAAACTCACCAATAAGTTATTGCACGCACCGACCACCGCCTTGAGACAGGCGGCCCTGCGCGGCGATGCGGATTTGTTGCGGGCCGCCGAAAAACTTTATTCCAGCGACAATCAAGATAACGAAAAGTGATGCAACACCCATGACCCCTAGCCTGCTGCGAAAACTGGAAATCCTGGCCGAGCGTCACGAGGAAGTCGGACACTTGCTGTCTGATCCATCGGTGATGAACGACAACCAGAAATTCCGCACACTCTCGAAAGAATATTCCCAGCTTGAACCGGTCGCGAACAATCTCGCGCTCTATCGCCAGGCGCAGAAAGAACTCGTCTCGGCCGAACAGATGCGCAGCGATCCGGAAATGCGGGAACTGGCCGAAGAAGAGATTCCTGCGGCACAGGCTCGCATTGCAGAGCTCGACGAGCAACTGTCGCTTTTGCTGATTCCGAAAGATCCACGCGACGACGCCAATCTATTTCTCGAAGTGCGTGCCGGCACCGGTGGCGACGAGGCCGCGATTTTCGCAGGCGATTTATTCCGCATGTATGTCCGTTATGCGGAAAAGAAAAAATGGATCGTTGAAATCGTGTCGGCCAGTGATGGCGAGCATGGCGGCTACAAGGAAATCATTGCGCGCATCGAAGGCAAAGGCGCGTATTCGAAATTCAAATTCGAATCGGGCACACATCGCGTGCAACGGGTTCCCGATACCGAAACCCAAGGCCGCATCCACACTTCTGCGGCAACCGTTGCGATTCTTCCGGAACTGGATGAAATCGATGAAGTCGACATTCGTCCGAATGATTTGAAAGTCGATACCTTTCGCGCCTCCGGCGCCGGCGGCCAGCACGTGAACAAAACCGATTCGGCGATTCGCATCACGCATCTGCCAACCGGTTTGATCGTCGAATGCCAGGACCAGCGCAGTCAGCATAAAAACAGGGCGCAGGCGATGTCGCTGTTGAAATCGAAATTGTACGAAGCCGAAGTCAGCAAGCAGCAAGCGACACAGGCGCAAGAGCGCCGCTTGCAAGTGGGCAGCGGCGATCGCAGCCAACGCATCCGCACCTACAATTATCCGCAAGGCCGCATTACCGATCATCGCGTCGAAGGTTTGACGCTGTACGCCCTGCCGCAAATCATGACCGGCGACATGGACGAATTGATCAACATCCTCACCCGCGAAAGCCAGGTCGACGAATTGAAAATCCTGACGGAGGCCGCATGAGTTCCAGCACCGAATTTACCGCGTTGAATCTTTGCGTACTGACGGTATCGGATACCCGCAGCCTTGCAAACGACAGTTCGGGCGACTTTCTTTGCGAAGCATTGAAAGCGCAGGGCCATCATTTATTCGATCGCGCATTATTGCCGGACAATAAGTATTTACTGCGGGAAAGACTTTCCATCTGGATCGTCGAAGAAGCCGTCGACGGCGTTCTGGTCAATGGCGGCACCGGCTTTACCGGCCGAGACTCCACGCCGGAAGCCATCCTGCCATTGCTCGACAAACAAATGCCGGGCTTCGGCGAAATGTTCCGGGTTCTGAGTTTCGATGAAATCGGCACATCGACATTGCAGTCGCGGGCATTCGCCGGATTGGCGAATAATACTTTCGTGTTTTGTTTGCCCGGCTCGACCTCTGCCTGCAAGACCGCCTGGGAAAAACTGATTTGCGCACAACTGGATTCGCGTACCAAACCCTGTAATCTGGCAAACCTGAGACCGCGCTTGCGCGAATAACCGGTAGGAGGGCCTTCTAGGCCCGACCAGCCTGAACGAAGTCGGGCCTAGAAGGCCCTCCTGCACAAAATAGGAAACGCCATGAAAGCCAAAGATTACGAAAAAGCGCTGGAGCCATTGCAGGTCGAATTGAACCAGGTAGCACGCTGGCTGCAGCACTCCGGCAAGCGCGTACTGGTGATCGTTGAAGGTCGCGATACCGCGGGCAAAGGAGGCGTGATCAATGCGATTACTTCCTGCCTGCCACCGCGCCAATGCCGCGGCGTAGCTTTGTCGAAACCGAGCGACGTCGAAAAAACCCAATGGTATTTTCAGCGCTATATTGCGCATCTTCCTTCCGCCGGTGAATTGGTGCTGTTTGACCGCTCCTGGTACAACCGTGCCGGCGTGGAAAAAGTGATGGGCTTTTGCACGCTGGAACAAGTCACGCAATTTTTGAAGCAGGTTCCGATTTTCGAAAGGATGCTGGTAGACGAAGGCATCCTGCTTTTCAAATACTGGCTTTCGGTCGATCAGGAAGAACAGGAAGAACGTTTTTCCGAACGCGTGAAAGATCCGACCAAACGCTGGAAGCTGTCGCCTATCGATATTCAGGCACGCGAAAAATACGTCGAATACGGCAAGGCCCGCGATGAAATGTTCGCTGCCACCCATAACAAATACGCGCCGTGGACGGTGGTGGATTTCAATAGCCAGAAACGTGGCCGGTTGACGATGATTCAGGACTTGCTGAAGCGCATTCCCGACCACAAATTACCGGACGTGAAAATGGAATTTCCACCCTTGAAAGGCAAGCCCAGCAAAGAGAAATTTACCGGCCCGGTAAAACCCATTTCATAAGACCAGGCAATAACGCCGTATCGATCAAACAATGCGAAACCCGGTATCCGAAGATGCCGGTTCGATATCAACGACATCTACGCGGCTGACTTGCGCCAAGCGCGGGCCATGTTGCAACCACTGTTCCAATTTGCCCACCGCTTCTGCATCGCCTTGCGCCTGCACTTCCACGCGGCCGTCTGCCAGATTGCTTGCGTAACCGGTCAAACCCAGTGCCTGGGCCTGTTCCCGGGTGCCGGCGCGGAACCAGACACCCTGCACTTTTCCCGAAATCGTAAATTGCTTCCGAATCATTTTGCGCCGCTGGCACTTCCCGGGCTCGCGATCACTTTTTCCAGATCCGACATTGTTACCGGGCCCAAAAATTTACTCGCCACTTTGCCATCCGGTGCAATCACGTAGGTGAGCGGCAAACCGACTGGCGTATCAAAATCGGCCGGCGGACTATAAACATCCAGAATCGCCATCGGATAACTAATCGGGATGACTTTCAAAAATGCATCCATGTCGGCGCGTTCGATTTCTTCATAGGCCAGGCCGATGAATTCAACATCGTCACGTGCGGCATCCAGCTTGTTGAAGTCGGGAATTTCTTTCTTGCAAGGTTCGCACCAGGTGGCCCAGAAATTCACCACGACCCATTTGCCGCGATGGTCGGCAAGTTTGTAGGGCTTGCCGTCGTAGGTAGTCACTTCCAATGTCGGCACTTCCGGTTTTTTTGCCGGCGCCACTGCAGCGGCCGGCGCGGTTTCTGCCGCCTTGATTTCCGGCGCCGGCGGCGCTTCCAGTGCCGTTTCTTTTTTATCGCAGGCGCCGAGGCAAACCATGACGGCGACAATGAATCCGATCTTATTTTTCACGCTGTATTTCCTTGATGGGTTTGATAAAACTGCCGACACTGCGGCCGAGTGGTTCGTTCAATGGTTCGCGCAGATGCGACAAGGCGTCGATGGCCGCCTTTCCGTAAACATCGTCGCTACCGGGCAAATTTACCTGTCTGGTCGGAATACGCAAATGCAGGCGTTCATAAAGTTCACTCAGTGACACGGCATTCAAATCGCGGGTCAATACCCAGCCGCCGTTTTCGCTGCGCATCACGATATGCAGACTCGACAGCCCTGTCAGCAATTGCTGCAACAGGTCGTCGGTCATCATCGGTTCGATCTCCTGCATCTGCTGCAGATGCAAACCATGGCCGGTGCCACGACAGGCATCGAGACGCCCAAGCAAACGCAGATAGGCGTAAAACTCCTGCCCGGCCGGCAGGCGGTGAATGCGAGGTTGATAGCGAAATGCCGACAAACTGGCGGCAACCGAGGCGCCGAATAAAATCACGACCCAACTCGAATAGAGCCAGACCATGAAAATCGGAATCAATGCCAGCGCACCGTAGAGTTGTTCGAAAGAAGTGTTGCGTATGTAACTGGTAAAACCGAATTTCAGCCCTTCGAACAACAAAGCCGCCAACAAGCCGCCCGCTACGGCGAAACGGAACGGCACCTGCCGATGCGGTATCAGCCAATAGGCGGCGGTCATCGCGAACAGTTCAATCAGGAAGGGCGACCAGCGTAGTAAAACATTGCTGATGCCCTGTGTTTGCAGGCCCGATAATTCGGCATAGGCAAACAAACTCGAAGATGCCGAAATCGCGGCGACGGTAAGAATCGAGCCGAGCGTCAGCAAGGCCCAGTACAAAAGAAAGCGCGTGAATTTCGGCCGGATTGTCGGTACCCGCCAGATACGGTTGAAGGTGCGCTCGATACTCCACATCGTCAGCAATACCGATGCCAGCAATGCGGTGATGCCCGCTACCGTGAGCGATTTGGCCGATGCCGAAAAACCCATTACGTATTGTTCAATCTGGCGGGCCGAGCTGGGCACGAAATTATTGAATACGAAATTGATTAGCGCGCTGGTCCATTCATCGAATACCGGAAACGCCGACATCACGGCAAGAAACACCGCACTGAACGGGACCAGTGCGAACATCGTGGTGTAAGCCAGCGCACCTGCCGATGCAAACAGGCGGTCATCGATGAAGCGTTTGGTGATGAAACGGGAAAAACTCTGTAGCCGATACCAGTCGGTACGGCTTAGCCTGTGCTTTACGGTGTCTATAAAGGTCATGGCGCAAGATTAACAGACTGCACCCGAGCCAGCCCATAGGTTAGGCTACGCAGACTGCCTGGGAGCACGTATGCAAGAGATTCTGGTTTTATATTATTCACGCGGCGGATCGGTCGCAGCGCTGGCGCGGCAAATAGCGCGAGGCGTTGAAGAAGGTGGTTTGCAGGCGCGTTTACGCACCGTGCCGGCGGTGGCGCCGATCACGCAAATTGCGGCACCGCCAGTACCCGAGGAAGGCGCTCCCTATGTCGAGAAAAAAGATTTGCAGGAATGCGCCGGCCTGATTGTCGGCAGCCCCACGCGTTTCGGCAATATGGCGGCGCCCGTCAAATATTTCATCGATACACTCGGTGCCGAATGGGCAAGCGGCACCTTGGCCGGCAAACCCGCAGCGGTATTTACCTCGACCGCAACGATGCACGGCGGACAGGAATCCACACTATTGTCGATGATGACGCCGCTATTGCATCACGGCATGCTGATTGTCGGCATTCCATTTACGGAGTCGGCGCTTTCCACCACCAAAACCGGCGGTACACCTTACGGCGCCAGCCATGTTGCCGGCGGCGAAGACGATGCAAAACTCAGCGCCGACGAAATGCAATTGGCACGTGCGCTCGGTAAACGCGTTGCGGAAACGGCAAGGAAACTTTCAGCATGAGTTTGTCCAAACGCTGGACCGCGCTCGGCATCATTGCGCTATTGGCATATCAGGTATTTTGGCACTGCCTGTTGGCACCGCCGGAAATTGCGGCTGCCTGGCTGGCCACCCTGCTTTTTTCGCTTCCGCTGATTCCGGTTTGCGTCATGATGCTGTTGAAACACCGCACCTTTGCATTCTGGGGCGGAACATTGGCGCTGTTTTATTTCTGCCACGGCGTAATGGAGGCCTGGACAATACGCGAGATTTGGCCGCTCGGCATTGGCGAAGCGGCAATTTCGATATGGGTTATCATGGCGGCCAGTTGGGACGGCATGAAAGCGCGTTTCGCCAAAAAGCCGGCAGAAAAAACGGCTTGAACAGCTCGAATTTTTTGGAATTTTCAATGGACGAACTTTTGATTGTCACCACCGGTGGCACGATCGACAAAATTTATTTCGACGACAAATCCGATTACCAGGTCGGTGATCCGCAAATCGGCGGCATCCTGCGTGAACTCGGCGTTGCGTTTCGTTTCACGGTGATTCCGATCATCCGGAAAGATTCGCTGCACATCAACCAGGAAGATCGCGAACTGTTGCGTGCAACGATTGCCGCGCAGTCGGCAAAAAACGTGCTGGTAACCCATGGCACCGATTCGATGGTGGAAACCGCGAAAGTGCTGGCATCCATTGCCGATAAAACCATCGTGCTGACCGGCGCATTGAATCCCGCACGTTTTCGCGGTTCCGATGCCGAGTTCAATATCGGTACCGCGGTCGGTGCAGTGCAATCGCTGCCGCCCGGCGTTTATATCGCGATGAACGGCCGCATCTGGGATCCGGCGAAAGTGAAAAAGAACGTGGCGGCGAATCGGTTCGAGCCGATTTGATTCTCCAAAAAAAAACGGCGCATTAAGCGCCGTTTTTTCATGTCGCGACAAGATCAATAAACGCCGGTCAGATTCAGGAAGAAACCCTTGTGATCGAAGTCCAGCGATGTCAGGTTGTCGCTGAATTGCGTGAAGTTGTAGCCGACGCCAACGCGGAAATTTTCGTTGATGTGGCGATCGACGCCGATCAACCAGCCCTGACGTGTACCGTCGTCTTCCACGGTGTTCAACCAGCGATATTCGAGCAGGCCATCCCATTTGTAGGTTGTTTGATAGCGCGCTTGCGCCGCCCAGAAATTGGCGGTGCTATCAAACCACGGACCAGCCGCACGGGTCAGGCGCGCTTCGCCGTGGCGACGTGCCACTTTGCCGGCGAATTCCCAACGGTCATTCGCGCGGTAAATGCCTTCGAACGAAAGAATTTGCGAACGCTGATCGTAATCGGACAAGGTGTCCTGCCCGAAGCTGGTCAGGTCATACAAATAGGTATAACGGCCCAACACGTTCCAGCGATCATTCGCTGCCGGGCGATAGGAGAAACCGAAATTGCCTTCGATGAATTTCGCATCGGCGGCCGGATCGAGCAAGTCTTCGGTATTGCCGAAATTCAGGCGTGCCGCGAGACGCCAATCATCATTCACCTTGTAAGACAGACGATTGGTGCCGACCCATTGCCTGCGTTGTTCGACGCCGGTATCGCGACGGTATTCAAGCCTGCTGCTCCAGCTGACATCCTGATCGGTGAAACCGCCGCTCACGCTGTAGGCGTTGCGATCGACAATACCCGCAATGTTTTCGAGCTCGCCATGCTGCAGGGTGAAACCGGTGGTCCAGCCTTCACGCGGATAAAAATCCATGCCGAAGGTGTGGGCAATGCCGCTTTCGTTTGGCGTTTTCAGGAACTGGCTTTCATTGAACAAATTGACCTGACTCGAAATCCGCCAGCGCTGACCGAGCGTAAAGCCGGTCGGATTCTGGCGACCGAACAAGGTATCGCCGGTCGTGGTATCGGTGGAGTACGTGTAGGCGCCGTAAATCGAATGTTCCGGGCTTAAACGGTATTCGGCATTGATGCGTGCGGCATCACCGCGATCACCCGTGGTGTATTCGGCACCGACCGATGACAAATTGCCGAAGGTATATTTCGCACCCGCGGTATAGGCATCGTTGTTTGCGTAATTGCCGTTGTCGTCGTCCAGCGTTACTTGAGCAATGCCATAGAGTTCCAGATTATTATCCAGACGCTGGCCATAACGCAGCGCAGCGAGTGTGCCGGAAGCCGAAACACCGGCGACGGTATCGGTCACGCGACGCAATTCACCAGTGAGTTCCGCGTTCGTGTTCGGACGCCACTGCACCTGCATTTGCGATTGCTCGACTTCGTTCGCACCGCGTTTTGCATCGCTGTAGCGACCGGTCAGACGCCATTGATCATTGATGTTGCCGGCAAATTCAAAGCCCTGCTCTTCCGCTCTTTCGCCAGTGTCTGCACGCGAAACGGAAAAGCCTGCATCAACCTGGCGCCACCAGGCACCGGCGGTCCATTCCTGTTCGGTCCAGCCAAGTTCCTTCAAATTCGCACGGGCTTCGACGCTGTCGGCATCACCTTCGCGATTGACCGAACTGACCGGATTGAGTTGCGAGAACGACAAGCCGCCATTGTCCGAATAGAAAACCGGCGCACTGGTCGCTTCGGAACTTGCGTGCTCGAGTTTCAGATATGTGCCGCGCCCTGCCTGCAGAGTCAGGTCGACGCCCTGCAACTGGTAATCGTCACCGGCGCGATTTTCATCGACGTAGGTGCCGCCGATCGCAAAGTGATTTCCGAGCCATGCGCGACCGCGCAGACCGGTGCTCATTTCATCGCTGCTGAAACCGGATGGAATGTATTCGTAATCGACCAGCAAACGGTTTTCGAAACCGTCCAGAGGCTGGTCGCGGATGATGCTCGGCAGATTGTCGCGAACGATTTGCGAAAGCGGACGCGCCAAAATCAGGCGACCCTGCAATTCATCAATATCGTAATCGGCGCCAAATACCAGGTTCACGCGTGTTTCGACGCGGCCGGTAGTGGTGTCGCGCACTTCCAGCACCACTTGCTGCGAACCCGGCAACACATCGGTGTTGCGCAAGTAGTACAAGCTGCCGCCGGTGCCGAGGAATTCGGTATGGCCGTAAGCGCTTTGTGCATTCGCGGCGAAGCCACGCAACTCGCGTTTTGGATCGCCGAGTTTGGTTGTTTCAGTGCCGCGCCAATTCAGTGCCGCACCGTAAAGACTGCGACTGTATTGACCGAATTCGGTACCGGAAAAACCGGTGCCGAAATTACCCCAAAGCGCCTGGCTCTTGTCCCAGTCAACGCGGACATAAAGTTGGCCTTGGGTATCGACATCGCGATAGGTCGTCGAATCATCACCATAAACCGGATAGTACTGATCGGGATCGAGACGACGGAAAACATCGCGTGGATCGGAATCAAGAAAGCCATTGAACAAGCGCGAGATTTCCTGCTCGTGCGTATCGGCTTGCGCAGTGATCAGGTATTTCCCTTTCACTTTTCCTTTCAGATAAAACGCCAAACGGCCTTCGGTGATAAAGCCGTCGTATTTGTCGGCAGTACCTGTCGGCACGACCGAACCGCTGACCGAATTATTCGACAAAGTGACATCCGCCAGCGCCACCATGAACATGTATCGGCCGGTGACGGCAACGTCCATGCTTTGTTTGCTGACTTCCGACTTGTCGGTGATTTCGACATCGAAATGATGGGTGCCGACCGGCACCAGATATTCGGCAACGAATTTACGTTGTTGATCGACCGGATAATCCTGGCCATTGATTTTTACCTGGGCACCTTCGGCAATATCTTCACCGCGCACGCGCACACGCGAACCGTAGATGCGGATATTCTGCTGGCGCAAACCATTCGATGAAAAACTTTGGTCCAGCAATTGCCTTGCCTGGATTTGCGAAGCCGACAAATTCAATTCGGTCGTATTTGCCGAGTTGACAAGACCCTGCTGTTGTTTCTTGATGTCTTCCGGACGCACCAACTGGATGCGCTGCGGCTGAGTTTCATCGAAATTGCCTTCGTCGTCATAGGCACGGGCGACAAACATCAGGTAGTCGCCCTGACGCAGATTCAAGCCTGCCGGCAAAGCGCCATCCCATATCGCCGAGGTCACATTTTCCAATGGCACGTCGATTTTCGCGAGTGCTTCGGTGTAATCGCCGTCGGTGCCGCGATAAACCGAAATTTCAATCCGCTTGATGAATGCGACATAGTTGGTGCGCGAATAAAAACTGATCGGCTCCTGGATTTTTCCTTCCGCATACGCCGCAATCGAATTCGCGGTGATGTTGAGTTCGGGTTGCGACAATTGCGGATCTTCGGTGGCCCAGATCAAACCGCCATTCGGCAATTCGATTTGTGCGCGGCCGAGTTTCGGTGCGGACACCGGTTTTACCTGTTTGATTTCAACCCGGCGATTGCGTTGCAAATCGTTTTTATCGGCAGTTTTCGATTCCGCTTCACCCATGCTGCGCACCTGAACCTCGGTCGCCGGTTCATTCGCGGCATCCTGCGCCAAAACGGTCCCGGCACCCAGGGTGCCGAGGATGCTGATCAGGCTGTAATCCAGATACTTCATACGCGTATTCATTAACCAAGGCTTCCTGTTCATTTGCCTGCTCCCGGCACCGTCTCGGCAGCCTCCACTTCCACTTTCAGATTGGCTTTTGCTTCCGGTCCAAGGCGGCTGGCGATATCCGCCAACACGGCCTTGGCGCGACGCAGCGCCAAGTCATGATTGTATTCATCACTGCCGCGCATATCGGCGTAACCGGTCAACACGACCGTGCCGCCCTTGGCGCTTTCAATCCGTGCAGCAATTTCGTCAAGCATGCGGGTGTATTCCGGTTTGATCGTCGTGCGATCGGTATCGAAATACACCGCGCCCAGCTCGATTGGTGCTTCGGCTTGCGGTATTGGTTCCGGCTCCGGTTCGGGTGCAATCACTTTCGGAGGTGGCGGCAACTTCACACCGAAGTCGAAGCGCACCGGAATCGCCGGTGTCACGCGACGCAACAATGGGTTTTCGGTAGTAAATACGGCGCCTTCCGGAATCGTGGATTTGTCTACTTTCACCACCACGTTTTGACCGCGTTCCTGATTCGAAAGCGTGATGCCTTCGAAATGGTAGCGACCCTTCGAATCGGTTTCGGCAATCCAGCCTTCCACGGTCGCTACGCGAACACCCGGAATGCCTTTCTCGCCTTCATCCTGCCAACCGTCGCCGTCCTTGTCGTCCCATACCTTGCCCCAGATGCGGCTTTGTTCGAACAATGGATCGGTACCACCGGCCATCGTTACCGCAGCGGAAGCCGAGTTACTGACGGCCACGCCGAACTGGAACACCGTTGCTTCGTTGACGAATTCGCCCGATGGCAAGCCCGCACTGACACGCAGCAAGTAGCGAATCCGCGCGGTGCCGCCGACTGGAATATCGATACCCGAGAATGTGATCGGACCGGTACCGCTGGTCGTACCCGCATTATCGGCATCGACAATTTCCACACTGCCCGGCACGAAGTTGAAACCGGCCGGCGGTGTATCGACGACATTCGCGCCGATCACCGGAAGACCACCGATGTTCTGGATGGTCAAGGTGTAGCTGACCAGCGAACCGGCCGTTACATTTGTCGGATTCACTTCTTTCAGCAAGCGCAGCTTGTTCAGCTTCGGCAATACCGTCAGCGTTACCGTCGCAGGGTCGCAATCGGGTGGCGCATCGGCATCGCAGATTTGATACACGAAACTATCGTTACCGACGAAGCCGGGGTTCGGCGTGTAGGTGAACGAACCGTCCGGATTGAATACCAGCGAACCATTGGTCGGACCCGTGATCAGGCCAAACACGCTTGGACCATTGCCCGGGGTGTCGTTGCCAACCACGGTCGCACTGACCGGATCGCCTTCGGTGAAGACCGTGACATCGTCGTTCGCGACCGGGATCAAATCCGCATCGTTATCGAGAATGCTGCCGGTGCCCACCAGGCTTGCGCCGAGCGATGCATCACCCGAAGTCACGGCGGTAATCGTGATGACCACGGTTTCCGTCACTTCGTTTTGCACATCGTTGAACGACGGCACGACGATGTTTACCGTCGTCTGACCGGCAGGTATCGTCACTGTAAGCGCCGGTGGTGTGTAATCGACACCTGGCGTTGCAGTACCGCTCAAGGTAATCGTGATCACCGTGTCGGTCAGCGAAGGCGTGGTCAGGCTGATCGGATAACTCAGGCTGGTGCCTTCATTCACGCTCGTTGCATTTCCGATGGTCACCAGACGTGCATCGTTGTCGATGATCGTGCCGCTGCCTTGTGGATCGGTCACTGTCACGCCGACCGGGGTCGCGCCCAAGTTGACCAGAACGGTTTCATCGAGTTCGTCGATGGCATCGTCGATAGTCGGCACCGTGACTGTACCGGTCGTTTGACCGGCCAGAATCGTCACGCTCACTGGTTGACCGTTGATATCCAACACTGGATCGGCCGTGCCTGCATACGTCAGCGGGATCACGATGTCCGTCGTCGAGGTGCCGCCGCTCAAGGTCACCGTGAACACGAGGCTGGTGCCTTCGTTCACTGGCGCTGCATCACCAATGGCCACCGTTAACGCTGGTGCCACATCGATAATCGTGCCGCTACCTTGTGGATCGGTGACCGTTACGCCCACCGGAGTTGCACCCAGGTTGACCAGAACCGTTT
>Ga0208628_1000448_pt1 | contig 20653 bp, 18 predicted proteins | sample LakWasMet16_LOW5_2_FD_183864 | JGI IMG/M metagenome (GOLD analysis project Ga0208628, IMG submission 183864) | Freshwater sediment methanotrophic microbial communities from Lake Washington under simulated oxygen tension - Sediment Metagenome... | ecosystem: Environmental > Aquatic > Freshwater >... | reverse complement strand
TGCCTTGTGCAGCTTGGAAACCGGGGAAATCATCCGCGAACAGAAACTGGTCGATGCTAAATTCTGATCGAGATGCTGCAAGCCACGTGAATTCTGCCTGAGCCGGACGGGTTGATATTACGATTCACTGAACAAGAGGCCAAAATAGGTTTTGCTTAGCGCTTGACTGTAAGCGGAGGCATAGTTAACGATTAAAACAGATTGTGTTTTAGTGCCTGTAGAATGCAGAATTAATTTTTTGCCAATTCATAAGGACGACATGATCTTCAATCCCTACCGATCGGTAGCATTAACCAAGGCCACTGCAAGATGGCTGATGATACTGACTTTATGCGGCCTGCAAGGTTGCTTTTCGCCGATGGCGCTGGATCATGCAGTCATCGAGTACGACAAGGCGACCACCGATGTTTTGTCCAAACAGCTGCTATTGAATATTGCCCGCTCCCATCAGCATCAGCCCTTGCATTTCACCGGCGTTGCTAATATCGCCGCAACCTTTAATTTTCAATTTAACGCAGGGGCGACACCGGCGTTTACCGGCGAAAACGGCTCGCTATTGACCCCTGTGTTTGGCGGCACGGTCTCCGAGAATCCGACCATCAGCATCGTGCCCATCGAAGGTGAGGAGTTTACCCGCCGTCTGTTGACGCCATTTCAGGAAAACAAGCTGACCATGCTGTTGCGGCAGGGCGTTGACGTGGACTTGCTGTTACGCCTGCTAGCCGGCGAGTTGCGGATTAACGGGGACAAACAGGGCGGTATTTATCTGAACAAACCCGGCCATGCCGACGGCTATCGGCTGTTCCGGCAAGCCGTATTGCACTTATCAACTATCCAGGACAGGCACAATCTGTTTGTCGAACCATTGATGTTTGACCAGCACTGGACTATGCCGGCCGAATCGCTGACGGCAGAACAAATGGCTACATTGCAAAAAGAATTCAAGGTCGAATACCAGGCCGAGCGCAAGCAAGTCGAGCTGAGCAAGCGGATAATCGGGCGCATATTATTGACCAATTACGATCCGTCAACGCTGAGTAACGAGGAGCGCATCCGGTTGCATGAAGAAGCCGGCCGAGGCGCGGATAATGATGTCAGTGTCGATATCCGTCCCGGTTACCCGGGCGGCGAATGGCCGATACACGGAGTTTTCCGTTTGCGCAGCTTTCATAATGTGTTGAACTTTATCGGTCAGTCCATTAGCGACGACCCGGAATATACCGTTGCCAAACATCCGCAAACGCCTGGCGTCAGCGAAAATCCGGTGAATACCATGGCTTTGCTGGTTAGCGACAGTGATTCGGATGCTGAGCTGAGCGTCAAGTACGGCGAAAATTATTATGCCTTGCAGCCGGAAATCGGTTATCAATGGAACCGCGAAGGGTTTCGGCTGCTATGCCAGATTTTTCAAATGACCATGACTGATCTGGCGCAAAAAGGTGCGCCGGCCATTACCATTGCCAAATAACCGGAGAAACTTTTGACGGGACAAATCGACAACAACAAGATCATAAAATGCGCGGCCTATCAAAACGGTATCAGTATCGGCGATGTGAGCATTGAGGACATCAGCGAAGTTCTGAAACGGGAAAATACCTTTGTCTGGCTGGGTTTGTACGAAGCAGACGGCGAGTTGTTAGCCAAAATCCAGCAGGAATTCGGACTGCATGAGTTGGCTATCGAAGACGCCCTCACGGCGCATCAGCGTCCGAAAATCGAGGAATACGGCGAATCGCTGTTCATGGTCTTGCATACCGTCCATCTTGCCGAAGAGCAGGTCGAGCTTGGCGAAACCCATATTTTCATGGGGCCGCGTTTTCTGGTGACGGTCAGGCACGGCGCTTCACGCAGCCACAGCAAAGTCAGGGAGCGTTGCGAGGCCATGCCGCAGCAATTGGTTAAAGGCCCAGGGTTTGTGCTGTATTCGATCATGGATTTCATCGTCGATAACTATGTGCCGGTCATCGACGGTTTGCAGCAGCGCTTCGATGTGCTGGAGTTGGCAATTTTCGAATCCCGGCCCAGCCGGCAGACCATAGAAGGCCTGTATGAACTAAAGCGCGAGTTGTTGCAGCTGGAAGGCGTCATTAATCCGGTTATCGATATCTGCAATGAGCTGATGCGCTTTCATAGCGGAGTTGTTCCCAAGGATGTGGGCGTGTATTTCCGCGACATTGCCGATCACATCAAACGCATCGACCAGGCGATTCGCGGCATGCGCGAGATGTTGCTGGCGGCGATGCAGGTGCATCTGACTTTCGAAACGGTGCGCCAGAACGAAGTCGTCAAACGGTTGGCCGGTTGGGGGGCGATCCTGGCGATACCGACCATGGTATTCAGTTGGTACGGCATGAATTTCAGGCATATGCCGGAGCTGGAATGGGAATACAGCTATCCGTTGGTGGTCGGCGGTGTCGGGGTAGCCAGCCTGCTGCTGTATTTACGCCTGAAAAGGGCGGGTTGGCTGTAATTTTAAAATATACAGGCTATGCGTTAGACTGTCGCCCAGCGTCGTTGCGGCTGTTTGAGCAACGCAAGACACCCGAAGCATGCATTGTCAAGGCGATGGATGCTCTTCAGCCCATCCTCACCCACATGAGCAACGAAGGCCGATCCTGGCGGGAAAACGGCATCAGCCGGGAACAGGTGGCCAACCGGGCCGGGCTTTTGCGCCAAGTGGCGCCGGCGCTATGGGAACGGGTCGAGGCGATGCTCGACACTGCCCAGCAACGCGGCTGGCTGTTGTAAATCAAATCGCTCGCGGTTTGGTACTTGGTTTGCCCCTCTGTTTCTAACTGTAATCAATCCTCTTCTGATACCGAAAGCCGTATAGGTTGAGCTCGGTAACAAAAACCATCATTGTCGGCATTGCGGGGCCATTTTAGTCAAGCAAGCCAGTAGAAACTGTAATAAGATAGCCGCAGTTTTTGTTTTTAAATGAGTCCCTTTATGCGACGTTTTATTTTGCTAAGTTTGCTGGCCTTTCCGGTCTATGCCGTCGATGATCGGCCGCCCGAGCCTGAGCTTGAGGCCGTACCGGAGGCGCCGGAGCCGCCTTTGCCGGTGCAAAACGGCGAAACCATGGAGCCGGACATTACCATTATCCGTAAAGGTAAAGACACCATTCAGGAATACCGCCGTGGCGGCAGGCTTTATATGATAAAAGTCGTGCCGGCTGTCGGCCCGCCGTATTATTTTATCGATACCAATGGCGACGGCAAAATGGATGAACGCCGCAACAATGTAGATAGAGAACTCGATATCAATATGTGGAAGCTGCTGGAATGGTAGTCGCTTAAAACCGGTGTCCGTATTTACTCGCATCACACGCCCGCAACTCGATCAATTCTTTAGCGCTTATACTCTCGGTGAAGTCGCCGGTTTTGAAGGGATAACGGACGGCATAGACAATACCAATTACGGGGTAACGACCACGCAGGGCAGTTTTGTTCTGACCCTGTTTGAGTCGTTGACTGCCGGGGAATTGCCGCATTTTTTAAATTTACTGGCGCACCTGGGTAAAAACAGCCTGTCTTGTCCTCGTCCCCAAAGCGACCGGCAAGGCAATCTGTTGCGCCAGCTTGGCGGCAAACCGGCGGCGGTATTTAACCGCTTAGCCGGCGCGGCAGTGACGTCGCCCTCGGTGTTGCATTGTCAGGAAATGGGCTTGCAGTTGGCAAGTTTGCATCGTAGCACGCAAGGCTACGTTTTCCCGATAAAAAGCGGCAACGATTTGAGTTGGTGCAAAAAAGTGCTGAACAACATCGATGCTCATTTAACGGCAGCCGATCGCGCGCTGATTGATGATGAGCTGGCTTTTCAGGCGAAGAACAGTACGGGCCATCTGCCGCGCGGCGTCATTCATGCCGACCTGTTCAGGGATAATGTGTTGTTTGTCGATGACCGGCTCAGTGGTTTGCTGGATTTTTACAGCGCCTGCACCGATACCTTGCTGCTTGATGTTGCGATAGCGGCTAACGATTGGTGTTGCGATGACGGCGTGGTGAATCACGAAAAGCTCACGGCGTTGTTAGTCGCCTATGAAAGCCTGAGGCCGTTGGCGCCGCTGGAAAAACAGCACTGGCCGACGTTGCTGCGGGCGGCAGCGCTGCGTTTCTGGCTGTCCCGCCTGGAACATCAGTATTATCCCCGCCCCGGCGATATAACCCAGCAGAAAGATCCGCTGGTTTTCCGGAATTTATTGCTGCAACATCGGCAACAGACTTATTTATCCAGTAACGTTAATATTTTCAACCTTAGGAGCACAGCATGATTAAATTTTTTCACCTCATTTTTATTTTATTGTCTATTTCCAGCTTTGTCGGCAGAGTCTATCTTGCAGAGAAGAATCCGGGAATGCTCGAACAAAAATGGATAAAAATCGGGCCGCATGTGATCAACAGCTTATTGCTGCTCAGCGGTTTTGCGCTGGTTTTTCAAGGTTCATGGTTGTCAGCCGAGTACGGCTGGATTGTTGCCAAATTAATAGCACTGGTCGCATACGTCGGTTTGGGCATTGTCGCCATCAAGAGCCAGGGCGACCTGCGCTGGAAAGCTTTTGCCGGGGCGCTGGCCTGCTTCGTTTATATCGCAGCTGTCGCAGTCACCAAGAGCGCCTTCATATTCTTTTAACGGCTGAAAACGACAGTTACAAAGAAAACTCAATCTTATTGAGTTGTTGATTTAGCCAAAGTAAAAACATCCTTGCCTTTGGGCAACAGGTCTTTATTAAATTCAGGAGCTTGGGCGGCGGTTAATGCGGCCCAGCGGGACAGCTGGTTTTTCAGCTGTCCCTGTTCGCTGACCGTAAAATGATCTTTCCAGAACAGCTTGAGTTCCTGCATAGCCTCGTTTCTCAGCACAACGTATACATATCCTTATACAACAACTGAATTTCGCAACGCACTCAATAATCTGATCGGCAGCGATAGATCAGCTATTTTTACAGTTTTTTTATAACAACCGGGTTACATTAATCTCTCGGAACATCCATAAAAGAGAGGTAATCATGACCTTTATCTACGGCTTGAGCGGCTTGCTCGCATTCGCATTATTCGTTTATCTGCTGGTGGCGTTATTTTACCCGGAGAAATTCTAATGACGGCAAACGGCTTATCGCAAATCACTTTCTATTTTGTCGTCCTGTTGCTGCTGGCTAAGCCTTTGGGCATTTATATGGCGGCGGTATATGAAAATCGCCCGTTACTTCTCAAGCGCATCTTGGCGCCTTTGGAAGCAGGGCTGTATCACTTCAGCGGCATAAAGCCGGAACAGGAGATGCGTTGGCAAGAATACGCGGCAGCACTGCTCTGGTTTAATCTGTTCGGGGGGCTTACGGTATTTGCCTTGCAAATGCTGCAAACTTTTCTGCCGCTGAACCCGCAAAAACTGGGCCATGTCACTGTCGATTCGGCATTCAACACCGCGGTCAGTTTTGCCACGAACACCAATTGGCAGGGTTACGGCGGCGAAACGACGATGAGTTATTTGACCCAGATGCTGGGGCTGAGCGTGCAAAACTTCGTTTCGGCGGCCACCGGCATGGCGGTTTTGGTTGCGATGATACGCGGCTTCCAGCGCACCCATGCGGACGGCATCGGCAACTTCTGGGCGGATCTGACGCGCGGCACTTTGTATATCCTGCTGCCGCTGTCGTTGGTGCTGGCGTTGGCGTTGGTCGGGCAGGGCGTCGTGCAAACCTTCAAACCTTACCAAACCGTTCCGTTAGCCGAGCAGGCCGCCACAACAGAAAAGACCACGCAAACCTTGGCAGTAGGCCCTGCCGCCTCGCAAATCGCGATCAAACAATTGGGCACGAATGGCGGCGGTTTTTTTAACGCCAATTCGGCGCATCCTTTCGAAAATCCGACGCCATTGTCCGATTTTTTGGAAATGCTGGCTATCTTGCTGATACCGGCGGCGCTGTGCCATACCTTTGGCACGATGGTGGGCGATACGCGCCAGGGCTGGGCTATTTTGTCGGCGATGACGTTGGTGCTGGTCAGCCTGTTGTTTGTCACCGTGGCTAATGAGCAAAGCGGCAATCCGGCGCTGGCTGCGCTGGGGGTTGAGCAAAGCATTAGCGTTGATCAGGCCGGCGGCAACATGGAAGGCAAGGAAACGCGTTTCGGCATCGTCAATTCCGCGCTGTGGGCGACTTTGACGACAGCGGCATCGAACGGTTCGGTCAATTCGATGCATGATTCATATACGCCATTGGGCGGATTGGTTCCGATGTGGCTGATTCAGTTGGGTGAGGTCATTTTCGGCGGTGTCGGTTCCGGCCTTTACGGGATGCTGATCTTTGCGCTGATCGCGGTATTTGTCGCCGGTCTGATGATAGGCCGCACGCCGGAGTATCTCGGCAAAAAAATCGAAGCTTTCGAGATAAAAATGGCGGCTATCGTTATCTTAATTCCGGCCTTCTTTATTTTGGGCGGAACGGCGCTGGCGGTCATGGTGGAGGCAGGGAAAACAGCGGTCGCCAATCCCGGCGCGCATGGGTTTAGCGAAATTCTTTATGCATTTTCCTCCGCTGCGGGCAACAACGGCAGCGCTTTTGCCGGACTTAGCGTCAATTCTCCTTTTTATAACATGGCCTTGGCGGTCACGATGCTGATCGGTCGCTATGGGATCATTATTCCGGTGCTCGCCATTGCCGGCTCCTTGGCGGCAAAAAAGACCGTGCCGACCACCGTCGGCACCTTGTCTACGCATACGCCGTTGTTCGTGATGCTGCTGATCGGCACCGTGATTTTGGTCGGTGCGTTAACGTTTGTGCCCGCGTTGGCTTTAGGGCCGGTGGTTGAGCATTTAGTCATGAATACAGCTCCGTAGGCCGGAATAAGCCGGTTCGAGCGGCAGCGAGAACTGACGTTTCCGGCAAACACTGCCCAAATTCGCCGGAAAAGCTTCCGCTCCTCGGCAACTGCTCCTGCGTCGCCTAAAGCGCCTACTGTTGGTGCTCTACCTCCTGCATCCCTGCAGTCGTGCTCACGCCCCTTGCCTACATCCATGTAGGCAACGCCACCTCGCGCTACGCGCTTGGATGGCCTTATTCCGGCCTACGATTATGAATTCAAGCAATAAGGTAAACAATCAATGAGCAAAAAAGAACATACGCAACAGCTATTTAGCACCCAGATACTGCTGGATGCGCTGGGCGATACCTTCTGCAAACTGGCGCCTCAGCAACAATGGAAAAATCCGGTGATGTTTGTTGTCTATATCGGCAGCTTACTGACCACCGGGCTATGGCTGTGGGCGTTGTTTTCCGGGAACAGTACCCAAACCGGTTTCATGTTGGCTGTAACTTTCTGGCTTTGGTTCACGGTGTTGTTTGCCAACTTCGCGGAAAGCGTCGCCGAAGGCCGCAGCAAGGCGCAAGCGGCGGCATTGCGCAGTGCCAAGCGCGACATCATGGCAAAGAAACTGGATGAGCCGCATTACAGCATTGATTACGCCAAAGTCACCAGCACCTCGTTACGGCGCGGCGACATCCTGCTGATTGAAGCGGGCGATTTTGTTCCCGCCGACGGCGAAGTCATCGAAGGCGCGGCCAGTGTCGACGAAAGCGCCATCACCGGCGAAAGTGCGCCGGTGATCCGCGAATCGGGCGGAGATTTCAGTTCGGTAACCGGCGGTACGCGGGTATTGTCCGATTGGCTGGTCGTGCGGGTCGTGGTCAATCCTGGCGAAGCCTTCCTGGATCGCATGATTGCGATGGTCGAAAGCGCATCGCGGCAAAAAACGCCTAATGAAATCGCCCTGACCATTTTGCTGGTGGCATTGACGCTGATTTTCCTGCTGACCACCGTGACGCTGCTGCCGTTTTCCCTGTACAGCGTGGAAATCGCCAAAGCCGGTACGCCGGTTTCGATCACCGTGCTGGTGGCGTTGCTGGTCTGCCTGATTCCTACCACTATCGGCGGCTTGCTGTCCGCTATCGGCGTTGCCGGCATAGGCCGGATGATGCAGAAAAACGTGATCGCCACCTCGGGAAGGGCCATTGAAGCGGCCGGCGACGTGGACGTGTTGCTGCTCGACAAAACCGGCACGATTACCTTGGGCAATCGCCAGGCTTCGGCTTTTCTGCCAATAGGCGAGACTACCGAAAGAGAATTGGCCGATGCCGCGCAACTGGCGACGCTGGCTGACGAAACGCCGGAAGGCCGCAGCATTATCATTCTTGCCAAGCAGAAATTCGGCATTCGCGAGCGCCATATTCACGAACTGGATGCGACGTTTGTCGCTTTCAGCGCGCAAACCCGGATGAGCGGCGTCAATATCGGCGAGCGTCAGATCCGCAAAGGCGCTGCCGATGCGATTCGCGGCTATGTGGAAGCGCAACAGGCAAAATTCCCGGAGGAAGCGGCTCGAGCCGCCGATATTGTTGCGCGCCGGGGCAGTACACCGCTGTTGGTTGCTGACGGTGGACGGGTACTGGGTGTTATTGAGTTGAAAGACACGGTCAAGGGCGGCATTAAAGAGCGCTTTGTCGAACTGCGGAATATGGGCATTAAAACGATCATGATCACCGGCGATAACCGCTTGACCGCGGCGGCGATTGCGGCCGAAGCGGGCGTTGATGATTTTCTGGCCGAGGCGACGCCGGAAGCCAAGCTTAAACTAATCCGCGAACAGCAAGCCGAAGGCCGACTGGTGGCGATGACCGGCGACGGCACCAATGATGCCCCGGCTTTGGCCCAAGCCGATGTGGCGGTGGCGATGAACTCGGGCACCCAGGCCGCCAAGGAAGCCGGCAACATGGTCGATCTCGACTCCAATCCGACCAAGCTGATCGAGATCGTTGAAACCGGCAAGCAAATGCTGATGACGCGCGGCGCGTTGACCACGTTCAGCCTGGCTAATGACTTGGCCAAGTATTTCGCCATCGTCCCGGCCGCGTTCGCCAGCACTTATCCGCAACTTGGCGCGTTGAATATCATGGGGCTTAGCAGCCCGGACAATGCGATTCTTTCGGCGGTTATTTTTAACGCCCTGATTATTGTCGCCTTGATTCCGTTGGCGCTGAAAGGTGTGGCTTACCGGCCGCAAAATGCGGAAACATTATTGCGCAATAACTTGCTGGTATATGGCGGCGGCGGTGTTATCGTGCCCTTTATCGGCATTAAGCTGATCGACCTGGGCTTGAGTGCGCTGGCTTGAGTGGTGTTTGCCGGAAACGCCCGTTCTCGCTGCCGCTCAAATCGGCTTATTCCGGCCTACAGTTTAATAGGATACGCAATGCGTACCCTACCGTACTTATTCGATTTAATTGAGAAAGTAGGGTGCGCATCGCGCACCCTTTTCAAAGCGTTCCGGCCCTGCCGATCAGCATTAACGGTACGCGAGATAAAAGACAAACAAAGGAGTCATCAATGACCAACCACATCAAACCTGCAATACTCATGCTCTTGTTCTTTACCGTGCTGACCGGCATCGCTTATCCATTGACGGTCACGCTGATCGCGCAAACCGTGCTCCCCAGCCAAGCCAACGGCAGTTTGCTGGGCAGCGGCGAGCAACCGCTCGGCTCCGAATTAATCGGCCAGGCGTTTAGCCGTCCAGAATATTTTTGGGGTCGGCCCTCAGCGACTTCGCCCGTTCCCTATAACGGCGGAGCCTCCGGCGGTTCCAATCAAGGCCCGACTAATCCTGCACTGATAGACGCCGTCCAGGCGCGCATCAAGGCGTTGCGCGATGCAGACCCCGGCCATTCGGAAGCAGTGCCTGTGGATTTAGTGACCGCCTCGGCCAGCGGCCTTGATCCGCACATCAGTCCTGCGGCGGCGGCCTATCAAATCAGCCGCGTCGTCAAAGCCAGGCATATGTTTCCTGACCGCGTGCGCGAACTGGTTCAGCGTTATACTGAAACTCGGCAATGGGGTATGTTGGGCGAACCCCGTGTTAATGTATTGAAATTAAATTTGGCGCTGGATCATCGCCTTAATGAATGAATTTCCAGTAACGACCGGACTCACGCATGAACGACACACGACCAGATCCTGATGCCTTGCTTGCCCGTGTAGAGCAGGCGGAAAACCGGCGACGGCGCGGACGGCTTAAGGTTTTTTTCGGCGCGGCAGCAGGGGTAGGAAAAACCTACGCGATGTTGTTGGCAGCTCAAGCCAAGCGGGCTGAAGGTGTCGATGTGGTGGTCGGGTTGGTCGAAACCCACGAGCGGCAGGAAACCGTCGCTTTATTGCAAGGCCTGGATGTGCTGCCGCCCAAGCTGGTGAAACATCGCGGCACGGTGCTGCGCGAGTTTGACCTCGACGGCACGCTGAAACGCCGACCGACCCTGGTCTTAGTAGACGAATTGGCGCACAGCAACGCCCCCGGTTGCCGCCATCCCAAACGCTGGCAGGATGTCGAAGAATTACTGAATGCAGGCATCGATGTCTACAGCACGTTGAATGTCCAGCATCTGGAAAGTCTCAACGACGATGTCAGCCAAGTCACCGGGATTCAGGTGCGGGAAACCGTGCCGGATACGATATTTGAGATGGCCGATGAAGTCGAATTGATCGACTTGCCGCCCGATGAATTACTGCGGCGGCTCAAGGAAGGCAAAGTGTATGTACCGCAACAGGCGGAACGGGCGATGCGCAATTTCTTCCGCAAAGGCAACCTGATTGCCTTGCGCGAGTTGTCCTTGCGTCTGACCGCCGATCGGGTCGATGCGCAAATGCAAGACTACCGGGACGACCATGCGATACGCGATGTTTGGCCGGTCGGCGACCGGATATTGGTGTGCATAGGCCCCGACGCTCTTGCCGAACGGTTGGTGCGCGCCGCCAAGCGCCTCGCGACCAGCTTGCATGCCCATTGGATCGCGGCCTATGTGGAAACGCCAGAGCTGCAACGCCTGCCCGTCGAACGCCGCGATGAGGTATTGCGGGTATTGCGTTTTGCCGAACAGTTGGGCGCCGAAACAACGACGTTGTCGGGCCCGGACATGAGCAAAGAAATCCTGAATTTTGCCAAAAGCCGCAATGTCACCAAAATCGTGCTGGGCAAGCCCCGCCGCCGAGGTTGGCGGCGCTGGCTGCTGGGCTCGGTTGTCGATACCCTGATTACGGAAGCGCACAATATTAATGTTTATCTATTGGGAAGCCCGCGCGGTAAAGACAGTTTCGAGCAAAAAACGCCTAAAGCAAAAGTGCCGCGCTCCAGCCATCCTTGGGGACGCGCCAAGCGGCGCTGGTTGAATTGGGGCTGGGCGCTGGTGATGACCGGCGGTACCAGCCTGGTCGCCTGGCTGATGTCCGGAAAATTCGAATTGGCTAATCTGGTCATGGTTTATTTGCTGGGCGTGGTTTTTATGGCGGCCCGCTTTGGCCGTGAGGCAGCCATCCTGACCTCGGTACTGAGCGTTGCCGCATTCGATTTTTTCTTTGTAAACCCGGTCCATACTTTTGCGGTTGCGGATGTCCAGTATTTAGTGACGTTCATCATTATGTTGCTGGTCGGACTGATTATCAGCCATCTGACCAGCAACATGCGCTCTCAGGCGAAAGTGGCCTCGCATCGGGAGCGGCGCGCCAATGTTCTTTATGCGCTGAGCGAAGAGCTGGCGACCAGTCGTAACATAGCGGATACTGCGCGAGTCGCAGTGCGCCGTATTCGTGAGGAGTTCGGCGGCGCCAGCGTCCTGCTGTTTCCCGATGATGACGGTCGGATAGTCTATCCGCCGGATCCCCCAGCTCCGGAGTCCCTGCGCGGTTGCGATCTCAGCGTCGCGCAGTGGGTTTTCGATCACGGCCAGATGGCAGGACAAGGCACTGATACCTTGCCCGGCGCCAACGCGGTGTTCTTCCCTATTTCCGGCTTTCGCGGCGTCATCGGTGTGCTGGCTTTACGCGCTGCCAATTTGCGCCGGGTGTTTCTGCCCGAACAGCGTCGGCTATTGGATACTTTTATCAGCCAGGTCGGCCAGACCATTGAGCGGGTGCGTCTTGCTGAAGAGGCACAACAGGCGCAGCTGCGCATGGAATCGGAGACCTTGCGCAATTCCCTGCTCAGCGCCATTTCCCATGACTTACGCACACCGTTGGCGTCTATCGTCGGTGCAGCCAGTACCTTGGTGGAAGAGGATGCCCAGCTTGCAGCTGCTGATCGGCAGGAATTGAGCCAGACCATCTATGACGAAGCGCTGCGCATGTCGAACCTGGCTAACAATATTCTGGACATGGCGCGTCTCGATGCCGGACAGGCATCGCTGAACCGGCAATGGTATCCGCTGGATGAAATTATCGGCGGAACGTTGACGCGGATGCGCAAGCGGCTTAATGGCCGGGTCGTCAATACCCAGCTGCCGGACGAACTCTGTCTGGTGCGCGTCGATGCGGTACTGATCGAACAGGTGCTGGTCAACCTGCTGGAAAATGCCTGCAAATATACGCCGAAGGACAGTCCCATCGACATTAGTGCCGAGTGCTCCGGCCATATGCTAAAGGTGTCGGTAGCGGACCGCGGTCCCGGCATACCGCCGGGAGAAGAGGAACAACTGTTCGATAAGTTCTACCGGGTACACCGGGAGGGAACGCAAAGCGGCGTCGGTTTGGGCCTGGCTATTTGTAAGGCCATCATTATTGCGCATGGCGGCGTTATCGAAGCCGGCAACCGGCCTGGCGGCGGGGCGCAATTCTATTTTCTGCTGCCAATAGACGAAGCGCCGCCGCAACTGGACGTGGAGATGACTCAAGATGAGTAACTTATTTTTTTCACCACGAAGAATACGAAGTAATAAACTTTAATAGTTCCCGCGCTCCAGTGCTTGTCGTTATACATAAGTTCAAGACCGCCATTTAGGCATGAAGGCTGAAATGGCGGTTCGGATGTAGGCCGGAATAAGTCCGTCCGGCGATAGCAAGGGCGGATGTTGCCTACATGGATGTAGGTAAGGAGCGAGAGCACGACTGCAGGGATGCAGGAGGTAGAGCGCCAACAGTAGGCGCTTTAGGCGACGCAGGAGCAGTTGCCGAGGAGCGGAAGCTTTTCCGGCAATCGGGACGCCGGAAACACCAGTTCTCGCTGGCGCTCAAACCGGCTTATTCCGGCCTACGTCGAGATGTGTATAACGACAAGCACTGGAGCGTAGGAACGATAAATGAAGCACACCAAGCAATAAACTTCGTGTTCTTCGTGGTGAAAAATTTTTAACTTAATTTGGGGAGTCTCCATGAACAGCGTCAAACCGGTCATCGTCGTGATCGAAGACGACCCGCAAATCTGCCGCTTCCTGCGCACCAGCCTGAGCGCGCAAGGTTTTCAGATCATTGAGGCAGGTACCGGAGAACGCGGCATCGTGGAAATCGGCACGCGCAAACCGGAGCTGGTGATTCTCGACTTGGGCTTGCCGGGCATCGACGGCGTCGAGGTGATCCGCAAGGTTCGCGAATGGTCCGCCGTGCCGATCATCGTGCTGTCGGCCCGAAACCAGGAAAGCAACAAAATAGCCGCGCTGGATGCCGGCGCGGACGATTACCTGACCAAGCCGTTCGGCATCGGCGAACTGCTGGCGCGTATCCGTGTATCGCTGCGCCACGCCGCACGGCTTGCAGGAGATGGCATCGATACGCTGTTTTGCGTCGGCGATTTGCAGGTTGATTTATCGCGCCGCAGTGCCCACGTCGGCGTCCGTGAAATTCATCTGACCCCCATCGAATACCGGCTGCTGACGGTGTTGATCCGGCATGCCGGTAAAGTGATGACACATAGGCAGTTATTGCTGGAGGTTTGGGGGCCTGCCTATGTCGAGCATGCCCATTATGTCAGGATTTATATGGGGCAATTGCGTCGGAAGCTCGAAACCGATCCTGCTCAGCCAAGGTATTTGCTGACCGAAGCGGGCGTGGGGTATCGGTTGGCGGGCGGAGAATAAAGTAGCTTCTAATCTTCAGATTAGGAACTATGTAGTACCGTGCCGCTATAAACAATTACTCCAGTCTGTCTAATTTGATTAACAACTATATGTCGAAAATAACTATTTATTTATACATGTTGTATTTACATGTTCATTGTCTCGACATATAGTTACTACATGTCGAAATATTAACTCCTATTAAACATGATGTGGCAACCTGATCAACCTTATAACCATTTGCCGGAGTTACCTCCTACCGAAGAACTTGAAAGTATTGCCGTGCTAAAAGCCTGTATTCCAGCGCGGGCAGCGTTAGCGGAGCTGAAAAAGGCCGGAGAATTGCTACCTAATCAAGAGCTGTTAATTAATCTATTACCGCTACTGGAAGCCCAAAGTAGTTCCGAAATAGAGAACATCGTTACGACCACCGACAAGCTTTTCCAGTACGCGCAAGAAGACAGTCAAGCTGATCCTATGACTAAAGAAGCGTTACGTTACCGGACCGCTCTTCGTCAAGGCTTTGAAGAGCTGAAGCACAGGCCGTTATGTCCCAATATGGCTCTGGAGGTTTGCAGCACGATTAAATCGGTCCAAATGGAAGTTCGCAAAGTTCCTGGAACTACGCTGAATAATCACCTTTCCGGGGAAGTCATTTACACTCCGCCAGTCGGTGAACAGGTCATCTGCAGGTTGCTAAGCAATTGGGAAACTTTTATACATCAGCATGACGACATCGATCCATTGATGAAAATGGCGATTGCCCATTATCAGTTCGAGGCGATTCATCCCTTTACCGATGGCAACGGCCGTACCGGGCGTATTCTGAACATTTTGTTTTTGATCGAGCAAGAACTTCTCAGTCAGCCTATCCTCTATTTGAGCCGTTATATCGTCCAATATAAACAAGACTATTACCGGCTGTTGCTTGATGTCACCAGAAACCGAAATTGGCAAGACTGGATAATTTTTATACTAAAAGCAGTAGAAATGAGTGCCAGCTGGACCACACGAAAAATTGAAGCCGTGCGGGAATTGATGGTCCAGACAACGGAATATGTCCGCAATCGACTGCCTAAAATCTATAGCCATGAGCTGATACAAGTCATTTTCGAGCAACCTTATTGCCGAATACAAAACTTAGTGCAACGCGATATCGCCAAGCGGCAAACGGCTTCGGATTACCTTAAACAACTGTCGGATATTGGCGTACTGTATGAAATTCAGGTTGGAAAAGAAAAACTGTTCGTGCATCCGAAACTGATTCAACTGCTGACTCAGGACAATAATGACTTCAAGCCATATTCTGCATAGCTTTATCGATAAACTAATTTCATCGTATAGGGCAGTCACGCTATGTGGAGAATGGAGGCTTTTGTTCCCTCTCCCTGCAGTCGTGCTCACGCTAAGTACCTACATAATCCACAGGGATGTGGTGACCGTGATTGTTCCATTCAATCTTGCGGCATTTCCTCCCTCCTTGGAGGTCAATGCAGATATTGCATAACGCCATGGATGGCGTGTAGTAGAGCAATGCAGGAGCAGTTGCCGACGACTGCACGGACGCAGGAGGTAGAGCAACGCAGGGAGCAGTTGCCGAGGAGCAAATATCTGTCCATGTAGGCAATGCAGGAGCAATTGTCGAGAGGATTAGGATGAGGGAAATTTAAATGGCTTTTCAGTATCATCTTATTACCCTCGCGAGCCTGTTAAATGGTACGTTTAATGAAAAAATCTCTTTTTGATCCTCTCGCCCTCTCACAGGGGGAGGGAGTTTCGTCGCTTTACATCAACATTGCGCGATTGCCCTGCTTCATCGTAACGCACAGTTGTAGTTCTGATCTGTCAAATCTTTACAATTTTTTTATACTCTTTCGGATAAATTGTTTTTGTTATCCGGCTACGTAGCGCTTGCAACTAACGCTGTTTCAGCCATCTTGCCGCCGGGGCGTCGATGATGCCTGCCGGCTGTTTATCGAAATAATTCTGATCTCAATATGTCCACTGAAAATAAAAAATCCCCTTTGGCCGCGTTGACCTTAAGCGCGATAGGCGTCGTATTCGGCGATATAGGCACCAGTCCGTTATATGCCGTCAAGGAAGTGTTTCATAGCGGCGTAGCGATAGACACCATGCACGTTCTCGGCGTGTTGTCGCTGATCTTTTGGTCGCTGACCTTGGTGGTCGCGCTGAAGTACGCGACGTTTATCATGCGCGCCGACAATAACGGCGAAGGCGGCATCATGGCCTTACTGGCGCTGGCGTTGCAGACAGCCAGGGACAACCCGAAAAAAGCCGGCTTCATCGTCATCACCGGCTTGATCGGCGCGGTGCTGTTCTACGGCGACAGCATCATCACGCCGGCAATATCGGTATTAAGCGCGGTCGAAGGTCTGCAAATCATCGCGCCGAAACTGGAGCAATATGTGTTGCCTATCACGATTGCGGTGCTGGGGACGTTGTTTGCGCTGCAAGCGCGGGGGACGACGGCAATCGGTAAGATGTTCGCGCCGGTGATGTGCGTCTGGTTTGTCGTATTGGCGGTAATGGGAGTCGTCAATATCATTCAGCAGCCGGCGGTGCTGATGGCTGTGAACCCTTATTATGCGATTCATTTATTGCTCGAATTGGGCTGGAAAGGCTTTTTAATCATGGGCGCCGTCGTGTTGGTGATTACCGGGGCCGAAGCGTTATATGCCGATATGGGGCATTTTGGTTTGAAGCCGATACGCTATGCCTGGTTTGGCTTCGTTTTTCCGGCGTTGCTGTTGAACTATTTCGGACAGGGCGCGTTGCTGATAGCCCATCCCGAGGCAATAGAAAATCCTTTTTATTTGCTGGCGCCGAACTGGGCGTTGTATCCGCTGCTGATCTTGGCGACCTTGGCTACAGTCATTGCCTCGCAGGCGGTGATTTCCGGGGCGTTCTCAATAACCCGGCAAGCGATCCAGCTCGGTTATTCACCGCGGATGAATATTCTCCACACGTCCGGCGACGAGATGGGGCAGATTTACATCCCGGCGGTCAATTGGCTGTTGATGGTTTCGGTGTTCATCCTGGTCATCAGTTTTAAATCGTCGACCGCGCTGGCGAGCGCTTACGGATTGGCGGTAACCGGCACTATGATTTCGACGACGATACTGGCTTTTATCGTGATTCAGGAATTGTGGAAATGGAGCAAGGCGATCAGTTGGATTTTTGTCTCGATTTTTCTAACCCTGGACTTTTTATATTTCCTCGCCAACAGCCTGAAAATACCCGAAGGCGGCTGGCTGCCGCTGACCGTGGGCGGCGTGTTGTTCCTGGTCATTAACACCTGGATGCGGGGCCGCGACATGCTGGCGCAAGATATGGATGAAAAGCGGGTCATGTTCGAAGAGCTGGATCATCGGATACAAAGCGGTTCGCTGGCGAAGGTCAGCGGCACCGCGATATATCTGGCCAAAAGCCTTCACGGCGTGCCTCAGGTGCTGCTGCATAACCTGGAACACAATCACGTGCTGCATCAACGCATGATCGTGCTGACCATTGTGACCAAGGACGAGCCGCACGTTAGAGAAGCGCAACGCCTGAAAGTCCGGGTGTTCGACGAGGAGCGCGGCTTTTTCCGGGTGAAAATGTATTTCGGCTTCATGGATCAGCAGGATGTGCGCCGGGCGTTGCAGTTATTGAGCAATGAAGGCTTGGTCATCGATCCAAAAAACACCTCTTTCTTCGTCGGGCACGAGAGAATTTCATTTCGCCGCAGAAACCCGATGCCGAAATGGCGCAGGGCTTTATTCAGCTTTCTGTTCCACAACGCCGCCAGCCCTATCGAGTATTTCAGGATACCGGTTGACCAGGTCGTCGAAGTGGGGATTCGGATTGAGCTGTAAGCTTTTTGTAGATCTTAGGGCGTAGGATCGTTTTACTTATCTGACCAAGCCGTTCGGCATCGGCGAACTGCCGGCGCGTATCCGCGTATCGGCACGCCACGCTGCACGGCTTGCCAGAAACTCGAGACGGATCCCAATCAACCGCGTTATTTACTCGCCGAAGCGGGCGTGGGGTACCGGTTGGTTTGTCGAGAATGAAAGTATGGCTTTTATCAAAATACAAATTATGAAGATTATTGCCTGAGCTAATGGAAACTCATGTTAGCCCGAAAAACTTATGATCTTTACAACTTTTTTATAACGTTTTTTATATTCTGTAATTGATTGTTTAATAACTGGCTTTTATCAATGTGATTTTGAGATCAAAAAGCATCGATCGGGGCCGGGATTCATTCAAGCGAATTTTCTACAGGTTTTGATAAGGCGTTTTCATGTATCACAAGTTTACTAAAAAATCTTTGATCTTAGTGTTGAGTCTTATGATTCAAATTGGATTTTCAAATATAGCCCATTCAGCGGTGACTTCCTCAGAATTGGAGCCTGGGTCCGTAGCGATCGATAGCACGGATGCGAACACTACCGGTCGCTATCCATTGCTTCCTAGCAAAGTTTATATCGAGCCTTGTCAACGAGAAGCGTTACGTTTGCATCCGGGTATAATTGAAAAACAACGGCTGTTGCAGAGACACGGAAATTTCTTTATGGAGTATGAGATACAAGCCCGTGATGGCCGAGTGTGGCTCATGCAGTGTGATTTGGCAACCGGAAAAATTATTGACTTATTTTGATGACGCTCGCATGGGGTATCGATTTGCGTGTAGGGAAGCGCGTCGAATGGGATAGATCCAGGCTTCATGGATGGCTTTGAACTTAGGATACCTGTATGACCCGCTTACAAATAATTTGACAAAGTAGAATTACAAAGAAAACTCAATTTGACTGAGCTGCTGATCCAGCCAAAATAAAACATCCTTGCCTTTGCGCAAACGGGTTTCATCAAGCTCAGGGATTGGCTTCCGGGTCAATGCCGACCAGCGGGACAGCCGGTTTTTTAGCTGCCCCTGTTCGTTGGCCGTGAAATGATAGCGCTGGATCAGTTCTTCAAACAGCCTGGACTCAGGTACAGCCACCAGAGCCGCAAGACGGCTTAATTCCTCAAGCAGAGTTTCAATCGCTGCAACATGCGCGGCTATTAATGATGCGACCTGTTTGGGCTGAATATTTTCGACAGGCGACAATTCATTATCCGAGATGACTTTCAGGCAGTGGATCAGTTCACCGGTCGAAAAGCGCACAGCGGTTTCATAAAACGCGGACGCTTCCATATCGTAAAGATGGTGCCGGTCATATACCAGTTGCGGCCTTGATGCCGTATGGATGTTGGCCGTGGCGCACGGCGGCGTAAAAACCAGCGGCGGATAATAGCTTTTTTGGCTGTCGGCATCGGTGATTTTGTCGATTAAAAACAGGCGGCCCACAGCATGGTCTTTATGTCCGGCGATACCGATATTAATCAGCACCGGGTGTTCAACTGAAGCGAACAAGGCCTGAGTGTAAGCCACACCGGCGGCCATCGCGCTTTTACCCAGCCCGGTTACCGTCAGGCAGATGTCCTGATTTAAATAAACCGCAAACGGTTGAACCGTCGTATCTTTTTTTAAATTGAAATGCTCGGCCAGCGGCTTGGCTTCGCAAGGCAGCGCGGCGTAGATGAAAATTCGGGGCGGTTTTTTTTGCATTATTCAGAGGGTTAGTTGATTCAGGCGGTCCAAATTGGAGCTTCATTATCCCTTAAGCCAGGCCATAAGCAAATCACCGGCCAGCGTTAGCGCTTTTAGCATTTGCCGATTCGGAAGGCCTGCAACTGGGCTCCAATAGATCGGTTTTTTGAAGCAAATTGTCCATAATAATTGCTTGAGCCTTGGCTTCGGCTTCGTCGAGTTCATCGGTAAAAATGTCGGTTTGATACTCCGGGCTAGTCACTGCCGCCAATGACGTGTCCAGAGGCCGATCCGACTCCCGGACGTCGATTGAGGTCACGGTCGAGAGCCCCGGCCGCAAGGGATATTTTAGTATCTCGTTTTTCTGCAATGCGATGCGTACGGGAATGCGCTCCACAATATGAATAAAATTTCCGGCGGCGTTATTGGGCGGCAATAACGCAAAGACGCTGCCGGTACCCGGCACCAAGCCTTCAACGGTGCCATGATAGACATGGTCCTCGCCGTAGAGATCGACGCTAATCTCTGCCGGCTGGCCGGGGCGTATACGCGCCAGTTCCGTTTCCCGCAGGTTTGCCTCCACCCATAGATGCTCCAAAGGCACAAGGGTCATCAGCGGATCGCCAGGTTGAACCCGGTTCCCGACCTGGGCTTTGCGCATGGACACGTAGCCGGAAACCGGTGCACGGACCTGCTGCCGGGAGTAATCCAGATAAGCGGCGATGAATTTATATTTGGCCGCCTCTACGTCCGGATGCAAAATTTTACTGGTACCCCCCACTTTCGCTTCGATGGCTTTGAGCTCGGCGTCAGCTTCTCGCATCTCGGCTTCGAGGGCGGTTACCTGGTCTTCGGCATTTTGCACAACCTGCTCGGACACGGCGCCGTCAGGCAAGGCCTGCCGAAACCGAGTCACATCATGGCGGACACGGGCCAGCCGGGCGGAACGGGCAAGCAGTTTTTGGCACAATTGCTGGTGCGTGGAAAAAACCGCCCCGATATTGCGCACCACCTGTCCCAGCTCGCCCTTACGCTGGCCTAACGCGGTCTGCGCACGATGCTGATCAAGGCGAACCAGCAAATCCCCCTTGTTCACATACTGGCTTTCTTCGACTAATACCTGGGTGACGATGCCTGTTGCGTCCGCTTCCACCGGAATAAGATTGCCGGCGACGAAGGCATTGTGGCTT
>Ga0208628_1000447_pt1 | contig 20702 bp, 21 predicted proteins | sample LakWasMet16_LOW5_2_FD_183864 | JGI IMG/M metagenome (GOLD analysis project Ga0208628, IMG submission 183864) | Freshwater sediment methanotrophic microbial communities from Lake Washington under simulated oxygen tension - Sediment Metagenome... | ecosystem: Environmental > Aquatic > Freshwater >... | reverse complement strand
GTAACGGGATGGCTGACTTGATGCACTTCATCGGCACCGAAGAATAAGACCTGGTTTGCATCGGCTACCGATGCCGCGCTGCCAAGGTGTCGAACGAACATGCCGTGATACGGAAATATCAACTGCGCATCGGTCGTATGTTCTTCGCCACTGCGGTGTCGGCACTCGCCGCGGCAACGCACATCGGCAATGCATGCGGTATCGGATGAAAACAGCGGCGTTCGCGTGAATTCAGGTGGCGGAATCACATGATGGCGATGTTCGGCTCGATTCATTTTCCCGGCTTGCAACAGATGCTCCGCAAGGCGCGGTCAGCTTGTCAAAAGCGATGTTACGCCTGTTGAATCGCTGCTTGAATAGCTCCAAGGTCACGATTTTGCAATTTTCTCATTTCCCGTTTTTTCCACCACTGCCAAAGCGCTACGGCAAGAACCAGATTCAGAGCCAATCCTAAAAAACCCGACTCCGGGCCGTAGAGGGCTGTTTGCTTGACGCCTAGCGCACCTACCGTGGTACCGAACCCGAAGAACACATACACGCTGGCATTCCATACGGCATGGCAAACGCTGGTAACGATGATGGAACCCGAGATCGACCGCAACATGCCCCAGATTGCACCGATAAGGACTGCGTTAATCAACAAGACCGGAATTTTCGCCAAAGGCAATGCGTCTTCGGTGTTCATCGAAACCGCAGGTATATGCCAGAGCGAAAACGCGATGCCGGTCCAGATCATGATTTTCAATTCACCCATGCCGGCCCGCTGCAGCGAACCGTATAACCAGCCGCGAAAAAATCCTTCCTCGGTCAGGATGGCCAAGGGAATACTGATCGCGATGGTAAAAAGGAAATCGTTTCTGGCCGACAGCCAATTTACTTTTGAAACATCCGCCACACCAGCTGCAATACAGACCATGGCAATTGCACCGATGACTAAAAATGGGTGCATCAGCGCCAGCCCATAGTGTCGCAACCGCCCAAATGCCAACCCCATGTTTTTAGGTGGCGAACGCTGTATCGCCCAGAAGACAAGCATCAAGGGGAACAGCGAGGCAAAACTCAAATTCGCCAAACCAGCGGCATCCATTACGGCATTGACCGCAATAGCGATGACAGTTCCCAATATCGGGCCACGCAGTGCTTTGTTCATATCTATCCCGGAAGTTAAGGCTTATGTGTTCTTGCCATTAAAGCCGAGAGCAAGACTCATGCCATCGCCAAGCCACTGATTTTAGATTGAAATCACCTGTACACGTCGCGCTTTCCGAACTGCGGACGTCCGGCCGGACGCTGAAACACGTTTTTCCATCACTTCATCCGCGTATTTCCGGTTTGGTCGCATTTGGGCTGACATTTGTGCCAAGGCTGATAATCTGCTCGCATTGAATACCGGGCTGCTGCGCAAGCAACATGAAAACAACTATCTTCTTTTTTGGTCGCATCATTCTGGCATGGCTGCTGATGTTCATTGCCGCCAGTGTCTTTTTCAACATGACAGGCCTCGATCGCCTGATGGATCTCGTCGTATTCCTGTTCTGGGTGGCGTTGATCCTGCTTATGCTGGCGGCCGCATCGCATTTTCACCATGTGCAACTGATCGACGGCAATGTCGACCTCGGAAAATTGAAAAACCGCCACCGTCGCCAAATCGAAATTCCGTTTGAAGAAGAAATTGCCGTGCCGATGCTCGAAGCCTGTATGCGGGAATTACCGGGGATCGAAGACATCAAGATCAACCAGGACGGTAAACGCCTGCAAGCTAAAGTCAGAGCGACGGACAGCGACAAAAAAGACGATTCACTTTGGAAAAAGGCGTATCAGAAGCTCGGCTTTGAAAGAGAAAATCACGTCATCATCAATGCCACGGCAATCAATGGCGGCGTAAGCGTCAACCTGTTTTGCGGGCCCGTCGGGGCGGCATGGGCCGATTCGTTCTTTCTGGACGAAGGAACCAATTTGCAGAATATCGACACCGTAAGCCGTGCCATCTCGCGTCGTATTGCCGAGTATCGTCGTGGCGAACAGGCCTCGACCAAGGAAACGGTTACCGAAAAAGAACTGGCCGTCGCAAAACTGAATCTATTGCATGCGCAGGTTGAACCGCACTTTCTGTACAACACCCTGGGCAGCGCGAAATACCTGATCGGAAGCGACCCGGTTCGTGCCGAAGCCATGCTAGATAATTTGATCCTGTATCTGCGCCACTCCCTGCCACGCGGCGAAGACAGCCTCTCCACCTTGCGCGAAGAAGTCGAACGCACCCGTGCATACCTCGATATCCTGAAAATAAGGATGGGCGAACGCCTGCAGATCAACATCGAAATACCGCAGGTGTTGGAGGCCATTCCGTTCCCGACCATGATGTTGCAAACACTGGTAGAGAATTCGATCAATCACGGACTCGAACCCAAATCCGGCGGCGGCACTATCTGGATAAGCGCACGTGCGGATCAATCGACGGCGAATCTTGTTACCGTTACCGTAGCCGATGATGGTAATGGCTTTGGTAGTGGCACATCAGGCACCGGCATCGGTTTGAAAAACGTGCGTGAGCGTCTGAAACTTGCCTATGACGGTGCAGCCACTTTCTCTATCGTTACCAATTTTCCGAATGGCGTTGCCGCGAGCATTACCGTACCGGCCGCTGGTCCACGGAGCGCAACATGAATAAAAACATTTGTTGCGTAATTGCCGAAGACGAACAAATTTTCCGCGATGCGCTTATCAAGCTGCTGGCCATTCAATGGCCTGAACTTGAAGTGCTCGCTGCCTGTGAAGACGGAGCCGAAGCACTGGAAGCCATCGCAGAACATCAACCTGCGATCGCATTCCTGGATATCCGGATGCCGGGCCTGAGCGGAATGGACGTGGCTGCCGCAAGCGCTTCGATCAGCCCGGCGACACAGATAGTGTTTGTTACCGCCTATAACCAGTACGCCATCGATGCATTTGAAAAAGGCGCGATTGATTATTTGCTAAAACCGATAGAACCAAAACGTTTGGCCAATACGATCCAGCGCTTGCGGACACGTATCAACAGCGGGAGTTCAGATCCTGCGGCACTCGAAGCACTTCTGGCGCAACTTGCAAAAGTATTGCCGCCACGTACCGTCGCAGAGCCGATGGTCTGGTTTACCGCGAGCACCGGCAAGGAATCGCGCTTGATCATGATTGAAGATGTTTTGTACTTCCAGTCCGACAGCAAATACACCACCGTGATTACCGCAGAAGGTGAAGCATTGCTTCGTACGCCCTTACGCGATTTGATCAACAAGCTCGATTCGAACCAGTTCAAGCAAATTCATCGTGCCACCATCGTGAACATGAAGGCGGTTGCCGCCATTGCTCGCGATGAATCCGGTCGGGGCACGATCAAGTTAAAGGGACGACCGGAAACGCTGGCGGTAAGTCTGACTTACATGCCTTTTTTCAAGAACATGTAATTAAAGCTGCAACAGAAAGATCGAACCGGCGCCCGAAGCGCCGGCACGGGCAGACGCTTGCCTTTTTTAGGAAAAACGAATCACTACATCAAGGAATAGCATCATGAAAAAGTCCATCGCCCTCTCCTTCGCTTTACTGCTATGCGGTTTGCAAACGGCGTACGCACAAGTGGCCGAGAACGATAAGTTGTTCAAGGATGTCATGGAACTGGATAGCCACTTGTTCGACGAAGCATTCAATCAATGCAAATTGAATGTACTGGAAAAATATATCGCACCGGATCTGGAGTTTTTCCATGACAAGGGTGGCACTCAAAATCGTGCGCAGTTCCTGGAAGCGATCAAAAAAAATATTTGTTCCAACCCGAATGGCAAGCCGATTCGCACGCTGGTTGCTGGAAGTTCGCAGGTGTTCCCGATGGAAAACAATGGCGTTCTTTACGGCGCCGTGCAGATGGGCGTGCATAGATTCGATACGAAAGGTGCCGATATTGCGGTTGAAGGCTATACCGTCGCAAAATTCACCCATGTCTGGCTGATCCGCAACGGCCGATGGCAACTGAAAAGTGCGATCAGTTACGACCATCAGCACAAGGACGGCAAAGTCGCGAATAACTTCTCGATCAGGAAGGCGCTCGTGCAACCGGTCAAACTGCTTGAAGTGACTATTGCTTCACTTTCTTTCGGAGTGTACTTCAAGCAGTAAGCGGATATCGGAGACCACATATTCGCATGCCGAAGAGATATGACAAAGGCTAATCAGTTTTAGCCTTTGTGTATTCCGCAAACAATTCTGCATGTAATTTTTTTTCGTTCGGCTTCCAGTGATGCGTCATTCTATGCACGCCCTCGTCCGTCCCCCAATCGGAATTGTGTTTTACCGCCAGATCATAATAAGCCAGCGCAATGTCCTTTTTACCGCTTCGCCAGTAAGACAATGCCACCGTGTAAGGAACCCAATACGGCTCGCCTCCATGCTGCCGCTCGGCCCGCTGCCAAAAATCGAGCGCGCCTGCATCATCCCCAATGTTGAAATGACTCCAGCCAAGTGACCATAGAATGTGCCGATAGCTAGCCGAATCGGGATCTGCAACGGCTAGCGCACGCAAGTAATCTTCATTGGCACCTTCATAGTCACCCGCCATACTTTTTACGTATGCACGGCTCGACAGGGCCACAATATCTTTTGGATATTTCTGGATTACCTCGTTCAAGTGGCGACGCCATGCAGCCTTATCCCCTTGTCTAGGTCCACTTGCCATTGCTGCGGGGTCAGGGTCGGTATAAAGACGTCCGGGTCGCGGCAATAATTCAGCGGCAAGAATGCAAGGCGCAGAAAATATGGCCAGGCTTAACAGGGCAATCGACAATTTCCTGATATTCATCATGGTTTCTACTGTGCACAAGCGTGCAATACACCGCACATTATCGAAGCTACCAAGCTTTGGCAACGCGTACAACATCGTATATTTCAGCCTTGAGTCAAACGGCTTTTATTATTTCATCACATTCAAGTAGTACACTCCGGTACACACCCAAATCAGGATTTCGCCAATGTCTACGATCAAAGCCTGGGCTGCACACACCGCCGGCGGCAAACTGGAACCCTTCGAGTACGATCCGGGCCCGCTCGGTGATGAAGAAGTCGAAATCGCGGTCGAGTATTGCGGTATCTGCCATTCCGATTTGTCATTGTTGAACAACGACTGGGGCATGACCCGCTATCCGTTCGTCCCGGGACACGAAGCCACCGGCCGCGTGCTTGCGATGGGAGACAAAGCAAAGGGTGTGAGTATCGGCCAGCGCGTCGGACTGGGATGGAATTCCCATAGCTGCATGCATTGCAAACAATGCCTGATGGGGCACCAGAATCTCTGTGAAAATCTTCAACCCACTTTGATTGGCCGCCACGGCGCATTCGCCAACAAAGTGCGTGCTCACTGGGTCTGGACCATGCCATTGCCCGAAGGACTGGATTCGCGCGAAAGCGGACCCTTGCTATGCGGCGGCATTACCGTGTTTGCTCCGTTACGCGAGTTGAATATTTCACCGACAGCCCGTGTCGGTGTCGTGGGTATCGGCGGCCTTGGGCACATGGCGCTGAAATTCTGCAAAGCCTGGGGTTGCGAAGTGACTGCTTTCACATCAAGCGATTCAAAGGCAGAAGAAGCACGTGCCTTTGGTGCGCATCATGTTGTATCGACGGGCGATTCGAAAGCCATCGAAAAACTGGCGGGCACATTCGATTTGATTATTGATACCGTGAATGCAACGCTCGATTGGAACGGACTACTGAACGCACTCGCACCGAATGGCAGATTGCACGTTGTCGGTGCCGTGCCGGAACCGATTCCCGTACCGGTATTTACCTTGTTGATGGGACAAAAATCGGTTTCCGGTTCCCCGACCGGCTCACGCGGCGCGATTGATTCCATGCTGAACTTTGCCGCACGCCATCAGGTCACGCCACAGACCGAACATTACCCGATGAGCAAAGTAAACGAGGCGATGGAACATCTGCGCGCCGGCAAAGCGCGTTACAGAATCGTGCTCGACGCGGATTTTTCATAGGCTGCGCCTGTTGCGCATCGCGCGCGATCTTGCAAATAGGGTGCGCCTTAGGCGCACCCTATGAATAGACGGGACGAAGTTGCTCAGCCAACGAGCGTGTTTTCTCGCTAATCTCATTACCAGTATGCAAAGTCGATTTTTGCTCGACCAGCATGACCAGACACTCGCTTTCCGCTATCGGATTATGCCGGACACCTTTGGGCACGACGTACAATTCGCCTTCATCGAGCTCTACCGATTCGGCCTCCATTTCGATACGCAAATGTCCGTTCAGCACGAGGAACAGCTCGTCTTCATTCTCGTGACTATGCCATCCGAATACACCATTGATCCTGGCGACTTTGACGTAGACACTATCCACTTCGGCGATAACACGCGGCGACCAAAGCTCCTGAAGTGAAGATGCTATCTTTTTCGGTGAAATTGAACGTGACATAGTGGTTCCTATACCCTGCTGTTGATATCGCCGAGACGCTTTTCCCGTTTTGAATTTCGCAGCATGCGCATCTGCACTGCAAGACACACGATAACAATAAAAATGGTGACGATGGAATCTTCGGGGCCAAAGACTCCGCCTGACAACCAGAACGGACCATGATATGTGCTATCGAACGGGGCCACGCTGAGCCAGGAATCGATTCCCGAGAGTGGAGTACCGGTAAGAATGATGGCGTAATTCCAGGCGGCATGGTTTGCGGCGACTATCCATAAATTGCGAGTCTGAATGAAGATATAGGTCCAGAACGCGCCAATCAAAGTGCCAGACACGAGGTTTAATAATATTGCATGGAGATCGGCATCGGAATTATTGCCGAGATGCATGGCGGAAAATATCAGCGATTGCAGCCACAGAGCCCAATTTGTACCAATTGCCTCTTCCAGAAGTCCGAATAAAACTCCGCGATAAACCACCTCCTCCAGAAATGCCGCAATCAGAATGACCGCGGCCACACCGAGCAATCCACTTTGCGGGCCACGATAAAACGTTACTTCGTACACTCCGAATGCAAACAACGGTAACGTCGCTATCGCGATCAGCAATGCGCCCGACAAAGCCCCTGCGGCAATACCTATTGGCGCAATGCGCAATTCGGTCGCGGCACGCCTTTCGTAAAACTTCACAAAAGCCCAATACGCTATCAGCACGCACAAGAAAATACCTGTTCGTCTCAGCATGCTCGTAGCTGAAGCATCAAGATCGAAAAGAGTCTGGAGGCCGGGCAAAAGCAACAGTCTGAAAAACTGGACTGAAACAAAGATCGCGGCCAGCGCAATTAACAGCTTGAGGAATAACTTTTTGGCGACACGAATACGGGACAAAAGATGCCTCCTGATCTACGACTGGAATGAAACCAGATTAGTCACATAGAACAAGCATGGAAATAGACATATTCGTATTTAACCCATGCATAATTGAATGGACTCGAGTACAAGCCGGAAGATAGCCGATGGAATGGAGTGATGTACGCGTATTTCTTGCGATTGCTCGCGAAGGTACATTGGGCGCGGCTGCACGAAAGCTGGCATTGACGCAACCAACAATTGGCCGGCGCTTGAATACGCTGGAAGCCGCGGTAGGACAAAAACTATTCCAACGCACTGCAGATGGCTTTGTGTTGACCGATGAAGGTTCTTCGATGCTGATTCACGCAGAACGCATGGAAGAAGAAGCTCTCGCGATTCAACGGCAACTTGCCGGAAATGCCCATCAACTCGAAGGTGGATTGAAGATTACCTCCTCAGACTGGTTCGGAACCCATGTTCTGTCAAAGGTGCTGGCCGAGTTTGCCATTCAACAACCAAGAGTTACTGTCGAACTTGTTACTGATGCTCGCTTCCTTAGCCTGTCGCGGCGCGAGGCTGACTTGGCGTTCCGGATCAGTCCGTTCAATGAACCCGATGTCGTGTCGCGAAAACTCCTGCACATGCAGTACGGCGTGTATGCCCGCACAGGAATTAAACCGCCAATACCCGGTGATGGCGAAGGCGCATCACTGATAACACTGGAAACCGGATTTACGGGGATGCCCGACGATAGTTGGTTGCAAAAAATATTACCCAAAGCCAATATCGTGTTTCGCAGCAATAGCCGCGATGTACAGGCAAAAATGTGCGAGCAAGGCATCGGAATCTCAGTATTGCCTGTCCCTTTGGGCGACAAACTTGTCGGCGTCGAACGACTTGATCTTGGTGAAGAACCGCCGGGTCGCGATACCTGGGTCGGCTATCATCGTGATTTGCGAAGACTTGCACGACTTCGTGCATTACTCGATCTGGTTATCGAGAAACTCGCAAACTGAAACCTCAACGTAGCTGGCTATCCTTGCTGCCGCGTCGATTGTATCCGCTGGCATTTTCATCCTCGTGATCCTTTGTTTCCTGACACGGCACGCACAATCGCACACCGGGAATGGCTTTGCGCCGGGCTTCCGGAATTTTGGCATCGCATTCTTCGCAGCGCTTCAAGCTGGTGCCCTTCGGCAGCTTGCTGCGTACACGATTTATGCCGTCTTTGACGGTGGCGTCGATTTGATCCTGCACCGCGCCATCGCCTGCCCAGCCTGTCGCCATTACCTGCTCCTCAATTCAAATTACGAGCTTATGCAGTGTCATCAATGGTGTTCGTTCTGCCGATTTCAACTCGAAAATATGGACTCTTGCCGTAACTAACGGCGAAACAATCTATACATCGGCCAGGAGATCGCCACCAGGCCCAATGCGATAAGGCTATTGGTGAAATCGCTGAATAAAGCGGCACCGATAAAAGCCAATGAGCCAAGCAATGCAAGACCTGGCACGAAGGGATAAACCGGCACACGAAATGGCCTAACCGCATCGGGTTGTTTTTTTCGCAATATGAACAAGGTGCTGAAAGTCAGTGCATAGTTGCTGACGAAAAGAAAAGCCAGCATCGCGATAACCGTATTGAAGGTATTGCTGACAATCAATACAAGCGCAAGCGTGATGCTCACGAATAATGCAGACACCGGAGTGCCGCCGGCGTTGACCTGGTTTAGAACCGCCGGCAATAGCCGATCGCGGCTCATCGCAAACGGAACACGCGATGCCATCAATACAAGTGCATTCACCGAAGCGATCAGGGAGATAATCATCACGATGCGAAGCACGGTGTCGCCCGTGGGTCCGAAAAGACGGCGTGCCGCACTTGCTGCAACGAAGGGATCGCCAGCCATTTCACCAATAGGAATCACGCTCAAAAATGCCGTGTTCAACAAGAGGTAAATAGCGATGACAAGCAGTACTCCGCCAATCATCGTGCGCGGAATATCGCGGCCGGGATTTTGCAGTTCTTCGCTGAAATAAACCGGGCCGGTCCAGCCATCGTAAGTGTAAATCGCCGACTGCAGTGAAATGATCACCGCTGCCGCAAGCGCAACACCGGATGGAATGATCACTGCAGCCGTTTTGGCCTCGGCATGGGGGGACGATCCAAACGTCATGTACAAGGCAATGACCGCCAGACCTATCAGTGCAATTGCCTTGATCAAACTGCTGGCTTGCTGGGCCGCATCGCCGATACGGATGCCGCGCCATTGCAACAAGCCAAACGCAATCGTGACTGCACATGCGGTAATTTTTTCGTGTCCTGCCAGAACCGGAATCAATGGTCCGACATATTCGCCGAGTACGATGGCAACCGCCGCGATGCTTCCGCAAGTCGATAACCAATCGGTCCAACCCACGACAAAACCGGGATAATCACCCAAACCGTTTTTAACGAGTGGATACAAGCCGCCCGAGCGCGGATGCATGGCCGCCAGTTCCGAAACCGTGAGCGCGCCAAGCAAGGCATACAGCCCGCCGGCAAGCCACACCGTCATGAATAAAAATATCGAAGGAACATTCGCCGCCACTTCGCCTGGCGTGCGCAGAATGCCCATGCCGATGGTATTGCCAACGAGTATGGCGAGACCGAAAGCCACGCCCAATACCTTGAGCAGATTACCCGAGCGTTGCATGCCGATGTGCGAGGCATGATCCAACCGTACCGCCTGTTCCTGATCATGCTTGCTTGTCATCGCATCCCCGCATCTGGCCTGGAGAATGCAGGGTAACCTAAAAATCGATGCGGGTTGCCTGTGCTTCGCCCAAACTGCCGGTTTCGATCACTGCACCGTTGTTATCCAGCACATCGAAGCTGAGCGTCGAGGTGAAGGATTTCCCGTCACCCGACAATGTGATTTTTTCCAGCAATACCCCACTGCCGCCCGGTGGCCAACCTCCGCCGTTGGCAATGTCCTCAAATGTTTTCGGTGAGTTGGTCCAGAAAAATTTGTATTTGGCTTCGTACTGCCTTGCGCCGGTTTTTCTCCACACGCCATATGCTGGCGGAACCGGAGGAGTCGAATCATGATTCGACGATTCGGTCATCGTGCCGCCGGCATTGAAAACATACATGAACTCCAGGTCTTGTATAGACGCCAACACACCGGTACTGAATTGCACCTTGCCATGCCAGGCACCAACCAGATCGGGTTCAGGCGGAGCGGTTTTGGCTAAAGATGAAGTCGCGAAACCGGACATCAAAAAGGCCAGTGACACAACAAGCAGGATAGTGATCTGTTTTCTCATTTTCGCGTTTCCGTATGATCGACTGTCGCAGTCTAGACCCAGTCCATTATTCGGACAACATGGCCAATTATGCGAAGCGATTTTTCACTTCGGCTGTTTCGAAAACATGATTCGTCGACGGCTTCCATCGATAGAGAACAATGATGGTTACGATCACGCAGACTAAACCGGGAATACTCGCCTCGAGACCAAATTGCCCGCCGCTCAGCCACGTCGGGCCACCCGTGAACACTGGAATCAGCAGGCCTTGCTCGCTGTTGCCGCTCACGCCAAAACCCAGCACACCGCCCTGCATCCAGTTGGCCATGAAATGCAGGCCAATGGGCATGGCGAGACTTTTTGTGCGAATGAATGCCAGGCCAAACATGATCGATGCAAGAAAAATATTGAACCCGGCCAATAGTTTTACATTGCCCGTCATGCCCGGATTATTAAGATGCGTAAGCAGGAACCAGCCGGCAAGAAGCAGTTGTGCAGGCCATTGCCCGAGCCCGTTGATGAATCGTTGGAAAATGAATCCACGGAACAGCAGCTCTTCCGCGAAAGCAACACTGATGCAAACGATCAGACCCGATATGACAGTCGACTGGGCATGAGGATTCCATAGCCAATAAACCTGATCAAAGAGCGCCAGAAACAAGGCAGGCACTAACATGAGTGCTGCTCCAGTCGCATTGCCGAGCAGAAATTGCCCGAACCAACGCAGATTGAATTTACCCAACAGCTCGGCAAGCGGACGCTTTCGCATTCGCTGGCAAATCCAGGAAGCCAGCAGGACGATCAATGCCTGCAGCGGCATGCCGACCTCGAAATGGAATTTCGACGCAGCCAGCATTGTTGCCCCGAGAATGGCAGCCATAATCAGGAAAAACAGTAGAAACCACCATCCATTGCGGAGCTTGCCGAATGGGTCAAAAAAAATATTCTTTATCATCTTGAGTCGATCCCTGTCCCGCCAGTATGGTGAACGACAGGCAGGATTTATATAGGCCGTAAGCCATCATGACCCATGGCGTATGCTCCCCGGAAGCAGCAAGCGCGCTATCATTGCCACATGAAATCACCTACCCCAAAGCGCCGGCGCTTTCTCCGAATAGCAGCCCGCAGTCTAGTGATCGCAATCGCTGGCTATCTGGTGCTCATCGTACTGGTACGACCTTCGAACGACCGGAATTGGTCGCCGGATACCGAACGCACTGCCAGCGCCGTAATCAAGGGCGAGATGGTAAGCATCGGCAACGTGCGCAATGCAAATTACCGTTCAACCACGGACTATGACGTGCATTGGGAAAACCGGTCCTACAACCTGGGCAAGCTGGAATCGGTCTGGTTCGTGGTCGAGCCGTTCTCGGATTGGCGCGGTCCTGCCCATACTTTTTTGAGCTTCGGTTTCGACGACGGCGAGTACATCGCCATCTCGGTCGAAATCCGCAAGGAAAAAGGCGAATCGTTTTCTCCGGTCGGCGGGCTGCTGCGGCAATACGAACTGATTTATGTCATCGGTGACGAACAAGACCTGATCGGTTTGCGTGCGAATTACCGCCACGACAACGTATATCTTTATAAAATGCGAGCAACGCCCGAACAGGCACGCGAGCTGTTTGTCTCGATGCTGAACCGCGTCAATGCCGTGGCAAAACATCCCGAGTTCTACAATACATTGACCAATACCTGCACAACGAACATCGTCGAACATATCAATGTAATCGCTCCGGGTCGGATTCCTTTTAGTTACAAGACCTTGCTGCCCGCCTACTCGGACGAACTGGCCTACGATCTCGACCTGGTTGACACGGCTTTACCACGCGATAAATTTCGTGCCGCACACCAGATCAATAAACAGGCAAAGCTGCATGCCGATGATGCGGAGTTTTCGGAAGCGATTCGCAAGCGCGACTAGAGTGCCAATCCGCTTATTTTGATTTCATGTAAGCGACTAGCTGGTCCAGTGCCTTGCCCCAACCTTCCTGGAAACCCATTCCCTCGTGCTTTTTCCGATCTTCTTCATTACCGTGGATCACGGTTGCACTGTATTTGCTGCCGGTACCATGGGCTTCGAAGCTAACCACGGCCGTAAACAAAAAAGAATCGCAGGGCTTGGCGTTTGACGGCAATGCAGGCCGGTAGCCAGGTGCAAGCGCATTGGTCCAGACCAGTTTCCGGTTTGGAATAATTTCGAGGTAACAGCCCGTGCCAGGAAACTCCTGTCCCTCCGGAGAGCGCATGACAGTGCTGAATAGGCCACCCGGGCGAAGATCTATCTCACATGCAGTGGTTTCCCATGGCGCGGGGGTAAACCATTTCATCAGATGTTCCGGTACTGTCCATGCAGCCCAGAGCAACGAGGGAGAAACATCGACAATGCGCTCGAATGCCAAATCCAGTGCAGGGTCAAACTGTGTGGTATCGCGTGTCATTCTTGTTTCTCCTTGATGGTTTCAAGATAATTGTCCAGCTGGTTCAAACGTTTTTCCCAAAGTTGGCGGTGATCTACCAACCATTGTTCCGCCATTTTTATTTGCTTCGGAGTGACCTGATACGTCCGTATCCGTCCTATCTTTTTCGATTTGACCAGGCCGCAATCTTCAAGCACGTTCAAATGCTGCGTGAAAGACGGCAAGGCCATTTTGAAAGGCTGCGCCAGTTCGCTGACCGCAGCAGGACTATGGCTCAACCGCAATAACACGGCCCGGCGCGTTGGGTCGGCCAAGGCATAGAAAACACGGTCAAGTTGCGATAATTGCTTAGCCATGTGCCTAAGTATAAAACCCAAAAAAACTTAGGTCAATACCTAACTAAAGTTTCATGAGCAAAATGGCGAACCCTTAACCACGGTGGCCGCCTCTAGACAATGTGCACCCATCAAAGGTTAACCATGCGCTTGATCCATGCCTATCTGGTAATTCTCGATATCAGCGGCTACACCAATTTCATCACCCAACGCACAGTGAGTTTGCTGCATGCCGAACAAATTATCACCGAGCTGATGGAAACCGTGATCGATCTTGCCGAGCACCCATTGCAAGTGAATAAGCTGGAAGGCGATGCGGCCCTGCTCTATCGGGAATGCGAGTTGGGTGACGTTACAGTAGCAAGAAGCGTATTTGTGCAGATAAATGCTTTCTTCCCCGCGTTTTACCAATGCCTGGCCAAGCAGCGCGAAAGCCGAGCCAATTGCACATGTGAAGCCTGCACGAATATCGACAATCTGGCGCTGAAGGCCTTCGTGCATTCGGGTGAAATTGCGATCAAGCAGGTACGGCAGTTTGAAGAATTGGCAGGCGAAGACGTGATTCTGATTCATCGCCTGCTCAAGAATCATGTGCCATCGCGTGACTATGTATTGATGACGGAGCCCGCGCGTGCCGGTGCCGAACTGCACAAAGAAAACCTGCAAAGCCATCGCGAAAACCTTGAGGGCGTGGGCGTGACGGATTTATGGCTTACGGACTCCACACAAATGCGAAATATTGCCGGAAGCTGACCGATCAGGCATTCGGAGCAACGAATGCGTAACCGGCATTCGGAACATATTCGATCCATGCGGCAGAACCGCCGGCATTGGCGATTTTTCTTCGCAATCGATGCACTACTTGTTTAAGTGACTCACGATCGGCTGCGTCGCGATCCGACCAGACGAATCCGATTAATTCATCGGCATCGACCGGTCGCCCGCGGTGACTCAGCAACAAGCGAAGCAAGCGCAAATCCAGCGGTGAAAGCCGGATGGCCGGACCGTTATTTACCTGTGCTTCGCTACGTTCGATATCGAGCACCAACGGCCCCCAGGAAAGCACGGAATCTTCCAGCGGTTCATTGCCGCGACGCAGCAGTGAACGTACCCGTGCAAGCAAGGCTCGCGGGCTGAATGGCTTTCTGAGGTAGTCGTCCGCGCCAAGATCGAGACCCTGCACTTCGTCTTCTTCGGTGGCACGAACGGTCAGCATCATCACCGGTACCTGGCTGAATTTCCGCAATTGGCCAAGCACGCCGAAACCATCAAGTAGAGGCAAGTTCACATCCAGTATGACCAGATCGGGTTTGTTGTCGCGCAGACGCACCAGCGCTTGTTCGCCATCGAAAGCGGTCAACACTTTATAGCCGGCGCCATGCAATGCAAAACGTAGAAGACCCACCAGTTCTACGTCGTCATCCACGATCAGAATATTCATGCCTGCTCTCCTATCGGCAACACGATACCAATGCGGGCACCGTTGCGATGTACCGCCGATTCAATTTTCACCTCGCCGCCATGGCCCACGACGATCGCATGCACAATCGCCAAGCCCAGGCCGGTGCCGCGCTGACTGGGTTCTTCATGCGGCGATCGCTTGAACGGCGCAAACAAATCGTTACTGGAACGAAGCGACAACAGACCCGCACCTTCATCTTCCACCCAGACGGTCACATGGTCTGGCGACCATTCCATATCCACCCAGATCGTGGATTGATCGGGAGCAAACTTGTTTGCGTTTGCCAACAAATTCACCATCACCGAAAACAGGCGGGGCGGATCGCCGGTCAACATCGGGCCGGCTGAAAGCGAATGCACGATGCGCTGTTCCCGTTGATCGATCAGCGGTTGAATCAATTCCACCGCATCGGCAATCACCGATGCCATATCGACCGGCTGACTGCGCAGACGCATCTCTCCGCTCTCGATTCGAACGCTGTCGAGCAGATTGTCGACCAGTTGCGACAAACGCATGGTGCCGCGATATTGCGCATCCGCCAAACCGATCGCCACAGCATCGGAGCTTGAACGCAGGTGATCGCGCAGCAATTCATTCGAAGCGATTTGTGCGGACAAGGGCGTCTGGAATTCGTGCGATAGATTGGCCAGAATCCGGTCTCGAATGGCACGGGCGGCTTCGATCGCGTTTTCCTCCCGCACCACCAGAACCTGGCGATTTCCGCTCGCCGCGAGACGTCGCAAGGTCAAAGGACGCATTTTCCCGGCCGGCGTGTAGCGCTCCAGCGGCACAATTCCCACGGCAGAACTGGTATCACTGTTGCTGCCGGCCGGTATCAATATCGCTTCGATAGGCTTGCCGAGAACTTCTTCCCGGGTACTACCGACCAATGCCAGAAATTGTCGATTTGCATAGTGGATGTTCTGGTCGGCATCGATACCGACAATGCCTTCATCCACACCGTCGAGCACGGCATCAAGTTCTTCGCGCTGGTTACGTTCTGTCGCAGTAAGCGTCCCTACCTGCTGCCGCATTTGCTCCAGACTTGCCGCCAGCGCCACGGGTTCGGCAAGAAAGGTGACCGGCGATGGAACCGGCGTATCCAGATCACCGCTGCCAAGCCGTTGGGCATCGCGGGCTAACTGTGCGAAAGGTCTGGATATGCGCGCCGAGAGCAAAATTGCCAGTGCGAGCGCTATGCCGACAGTCAGCAAACTGGACAAACCGAACGAAGCCAGCCATTCGACAAATCGTCGCCCTACCCAATCCTGCGCAATACGAGTGCTGAGCAAGGCGTCGGTGCCACCATCCTCATCGCGAAAACTCATGATACGGACAGCCGCACTGGCGCCTATTTTTTCGAATGTTTCCGCTTCGCCAGAGGCCGAAACTCGACTCTGGGCAATCACCCACGCGTTTTTGCTGCCGATTCTGTTGCTTAAATGGGGCTGCAACTGGACGGTGATAAGTTCGCTGGCGGGACGCACGGCCAAGCGATCACCCAATTTTTCGGCAACCACGATCGATGCCTGAGGGAATGATGGTATTCCGCGCTGGACAACTCGCCATGCGGTGCGATTTTTATCGAACACGAGCCCGGTAGTGAAGCTTGGCGGTGCCGGGCCAATTTCTGCAATCGTCCGGCCATTCATTTGCACCCGGATATATTCAATATCACTGGTGTCATGGAAACTTTTGACCAGCTTGCGGGCTTTGGTGAGTTGTCCGCGCTGCAGATAAAACCTCAGGGTTGGCTGCTCCGCCAGCAGATCGGCACCCACGCTCAATTCACGTTGCCAATCCTGCAACGCTCGTCTTGAATCTGAAGTCACCCGCTCTGCTTCGGCACGCGCCTGGGCGACTACGGCCGAGCGGATCGTCCCTACTCCGGTCGCCAGCAGTAACACGGCAAACAAGAGCACGAGGCCAATATGGCTGGTCAAAAGTAGTTGCGACAAGCGTCGGCGTGTGGACATGTAGGGGAACCTGCCAATGATGAGTCCGGGATTCCACCCCGTTAACTACAGTGGGCGGAACACACATTATGAAGGATCGGGCACCCCATCCGGGTTTACTCCGGGCAAAAAAATACCAACCTCAGGCCCTGAATCCGGAGGTTGGTATATACACAACGAGAATCGGTCTAGACGATCGCGTAGAGTGCAGGGTCAAAATAGCGCCGTAAAGAGCGCTTGTCAGTTATTACGGCGTTATGAATTTCGTTTTTTTTCACCGGAAAGAGACGTGAATCACCCTTATCTGAATCGGAACTAAAAATTTCCCTTAAAACGTTAAATGGAACTGGCATTTCTGGCTTCATCGGAAGAAGACTGCGCTGCGCGGAAAACAATCATCATCAGGCCCAGGCATTTGTAGGGTCCGGGGGACCACGGACGCCGATCTGTTAGCGACACGCTAAACGCGATAAAACAGAATCCAGAGGAAGAATACGGCAATGCCAGTAACGCATTGCTGCCCGAATAGTTCCCGTCTCGTTGATTGGAGCCCAGACTATAATATTTGCGTATCCATCGCGATGCATACATCAGGATAGGCAATGGCAAGCAGTACAAGCACAAAAATACGCCGATTCTTTTGGCTTGCGATGACACTGACTCTTCTTTGGTTTTACGTGTTGCGTCCAATCTCTCCACGAATCGGACCGACGCCTGCGGTACTGAATGATGGCTGGACAATAGATAGAAGCGCGAACGACAGTTTCGATGAAAACGCTTTGCACAAAACCATTGAAGCCTCGCTGGACGGGCCGTATAACATACACAGCGTGATCGTCGAACGGCATGGCAAACTCGTTGCCGAATATTATCAGGGCGGTTACGACCGCTCTGTTTATGCATTGATATCGGCACGGCATAGCTTTGGTCCGACCGAAAAACACGACGTCCGTTCGATTGGTAAAAGCATGACCAGTCTCCTTTTCGGAATCGCTCAGCAGCAAGGTACCGTGGGCCCGGTTTCCACGCCGGTATTCGATTTTTATCCTGAACTGAATGACATCGCCACACCTGAGAAAAAACGCATCACGCTGGAAGATCTGCTGAACATGAGCAATGGTCTGCGTTGGCACGAAGGTGAAGGTACGTTCAATGATGAATTTGATCTGATGTGGAAAGAAGATATTCCACGTTATGTGCTTGGTCACGAAGTCGACAAGAAGCCAGGCACAGTCTTCAACTACAACGGGGGCGGTACGGCTTTATTGGCCGACATCATCACGCGAAACAGTCATGAAAAATTCAATGACTACGCCAATGAACATCTATTCCTGCCACTCGGGATCCACGACTGGCAGTGGGTGAATGATATTCACGGCCGCCCGCTATCGTTCAGCGGATTGAGGATGCGTCCACGCGACCTTACAAAGATTGGCCGATTGGTTCTTAACAAGGGACGCTGGAATAACAAGCAGATCGTGCCCGAAACCTGGATTGAAACCTCATTTACACCGAAGTTCGTCACCGGCGTCAGCGATTTTAAATATGGCCACCAGTGGTGGGCCGGCACCGTCGAATGGCAGGGAAAGAAAATTCCGTGGCACGCCGGTTTTGGCAATGGCGGTCAACGGCTTTTCATCGTTCCCGATCTGGACCTTGTCGTCGTCACTACCGCTGGCGCTTACGACAAAGACTCCACGGCCATTCGTGTGAACAGGCTTTTGCAGGAAATCGTTAAGACTGTTAAATAAAATTGATTCACGCAATGGGCGTACATTCCGCAAGCCCGCCGATATCAATCTTCCGCCAACACGATAATCCTGTCTTCGGCGGCAAAACTCAGCTTCTCCGATTTATTCGGATTGATCTTCACGCCGTAACCCTGCTTCGGATCTTTGCTGAACGCAATTTGGCGGTAACCGATCGCGGTTTCGCCGCGCTGTGCGGCGGCTTCGATCAAGGTGTGGAAATCCACCGGCACGCCGATTCGAACGTAGTCCGACATCGGGCGGATATACACTTCCGATCCGTCGGCGCTGAACAATTGGGCAAACACTTTCTCCAATTGCTTGTTCTCGGATAATTGCGAAAGCATCAGACTGACCAGCTTGTCGCTCACGATGAAATCGTCGGCACGCGCCACCTGTGCCAATTCGCGATTACGCAAGTCCATCATCTCGCTGACGATATTCAGATCCTTGCCGGCGGCTTCGGCAATATTCCGCAGATGCAACAGGCAAATCAGTGTCTGCGAATCGGCTTCCTGTATCGGCAAATGGGTGTAGCTCATCACGATGATATGGTCGAACTCGGGGGCTTTGACCGCGGCGAGCATCGCGCGACTGGTGATGTCACCATCGGCCGCTCTCAACCGTTGCCGGGTAAGTTTCGTCGAAAGCGTTTTCAGCGCTTCGTTGGCGCCATCCTTGCGGCAAATCACGATCACTTCGGAACCAGGCGCCACATAATTATCGAGCTCGCTGATCACCGTCAGCGTTTTTTCGTTGAAGCCGAGAATCAGAGTGCGTTCCGGTTTCGGTTCGGATGCCTCCGAATGACTGATAGAAGAAAGCTCCGGTGCCGGTGGCTGTTTGCCCGAGAGAATCAGCGTATCGTCGTCTTCACTGATCGCAATTATTTGATCGCCCGGTTTGAAGATGGTCGTCATCGGCGGATTGATCAACACCTCGCCGTCGGCCCGCATCAATCCGATCAATGCGGAATCTTCATACGCCGACAAGGCATAACGATAATTTTTTCCGACTAATGCTTCGGCATCGGCGAAATAAATTTCGGCGCCGTCGAAATCCAGCAATTCGGTATAGACAACACTCAGGCCGGATTGCCGGCAAGTCTGTGCGGTGACGCGTGCGATCAGATCATCGCCTTGCACGAATACCGCTTCTGCACCGCCGACCAATTCGGCCGCTTCCAGATTCCGTTGATCGCGGATTTCGGCCACGATGTGGTACGGATCTTCGCGCCGATCCGGATTATTAGTGATCGCCAGCACCGACTTGATGACATGGATATCGGGATTGTCGTTCTCCGGCGCCAACACCACGATCGAACGTGCCGCATGCGGATTCACCACGGCCAAATCGTCGAGATCCAGCGGATCACCGCTGCGGCATATCACCCGAGTGTTTTTCGTGTCGGGAAATTTCGAGCGGATTTCGTCTTCCATGCCGACCTTGTCGCGATCGGCAAGAATCACGATACGCGGCCGCTTCTGGTTTTCATTCGCGATGATCAGTTCACCTATGATCGAAAACACCTTGCTCGACCAACCCAGAATCAGGGTGTGGTTGCTTTCAATCACACGCGAACGACCTTTGCGCAACTCATTTAGTCTGGATTCGAGCCCCGAAGTAATCGTGCCGATCAACATGCTGACGATGAAAATACCGCCGAGCGTGACCAACAACATCGGCAAACGCAGCGACCAACCCTCGTCACCCGACAAGTTGCCGGCATCCAGCGTCCGCATCAGACTGCGCCAACCGGCCTCGATAAAATCCAGATGGCTGGCCGGGTTACTCGGATCGTCGCCAATCCCCAGCAAGGCCAAGGAAGCCGCCGCGACCAACACGATAATTGCCGAAATAAGCGCCAACCACCCGATGATCGCAATAGGCCCCTTGGAAAGCGTGTTCTCGAAACGGTAACGCAGGTGGTCACGCCAGGTGACTTTGTGGGGATCGGACATGTAGGTGATTCAGGAAAATTGGGAAGTCAGGACTTTACTAAACCCTTGCAAATTAGAATAGCGTTTTGGTCAATCCAGGATGCGACGCACAGCTGTTAGCATCTGAACTGCAGCTCAAATGCAGGAGGATGAAAGATGCTGAAAGATGCGGACACCCACCAAACCTATGAAAGATGCGGACACCCATCAAACCCATATTCCCTGACTCAACATTCAGATTCTCCCTACATTCCTGATT
>Ga0208628_1000442_pt1 | contig 20861 bp, 12 predicted proteins | sample LakWasMet16_LOW5_2_FD_183864 | JGI IMG/M metagenome (GOLD analysis project Ga0208628, IMG submission 183864) | Freshwater sediment methanotrophic microbial communities from Lake Washington under simulated oxygen tension - Sediment Metagenome... | ecosystem: Environmental > Aquatic > Freshwater >... | reverse complement strand
AATATTCTCCTATCACAAAATAATTGCCAGTGGGAGCGCCCGTCTGGCGCGAATGCCTGAAAGTATTCGCGCCTGACGGACGCTCCCGCGCGGTTTCGATCTACTTCAATCTATCCAGCACTTCTTTCAGATCATCCGCCAGTGGCGCATTGATCAAGTAAGGTTTCGCTCCACCATCGAGCGCAAACTCCATCGAAGCCGCATGTAGAAATAAACGTTTCAGCCCTGCTTGTTCCGACAAACGCTTATTAGCTTCACGATCACCATACTTTTCATCGCCTGCCACCGGATGCCCTAAATGTTTGGCATGGACACGGATTTGGTGGGTGCGTCCGGTTTCGATCGTCACTTCGCAAAAACTGCAACCGGCCCGGCGTTCCAGCAGCTTGAAATGGCTGACCGATGCTTTGCCTTCCGGATGAACGCGAACCATACGCTCGCCACCCTGCAAAACCGAACGCTGCAACGGAGCGTCCACCGTCATGGTGCCGGATGGCATCTTGCCAACTAATAAGGTCAGGTATTTCTTGTTCGGCGCCTCTTCATCTTCACCTTCACGCATCAAGGCCTGCAATTCGAGCAAGGCCGAGCGCTTTTTGGCAATGATCAACACGCCGCTGGTATCGCGATCAAGACGATGTACGAGCTCAAACGGTTCATCGGGCCTTAGCGCCCTCAAACCCTCGATGACCCCGTGGCTGACGCCACTGCCGCCATGAGCCGCGATGCCGCTGGGCTTGTTCAGGGCCAAAAACAGCTTGTCTTCATAAATGATGCTGGCGGCCAGGCGCTCGAGTAAAGATTTCGGCGCGGGCCTGACTTCGCCCTCGACTTCGAGCCTTACCGGAGGAATCCTGACCTCGTCCCCGACAAAAACCCGGGCGTCCGGTTTGGCGCGCTTGCCGTTGATCCGGACCTGGCCACTGCGCACCAGCTTGTAAATGAGGCTTTTGGGTACACCCTTGATCTGGCTCGATAAAAAGTTGTCCAGACGCTGATTATCGCGATCTTCGGGCACTTCTACCGATCTCACGGCCGTATTCGGGCCGGACTTTTTGGGCGGGGTCGTCATAGTCATATTCGTCTGTTACACTGAGTTCGCGAGATAACGTCCTGATTTCGCTGGAATGTCGGCCGAAAGCTGAGCACCAGTGATTCCTGAAAGACCGCTACCACACTCCAAGGGAGTGACCATGTTAGCTGGTTCGATGGTCGGATGGATATCGCTCGATGTGTTAAACATCGGTCAGACCGGAAAACGCTCGGCGATTTTCGGCCCCTTTTGAAACAAATGTATAAGCGCTCCCGTGGGTACGCCCAAGGTTTGAAGCGCTGGAAGTTCCAACCAGGCAATCATGCGCATGAGCGCGTTGCCGGATGTGGTGAAGGACCCCGGCGTTCCTCGCGGTAGAGCGTGTGAGGAATAACAATGAAAAGAATGTTGATTAACGCCACGCAGGCTGAAGAACTGCGGGTTGCGATTGTGGATGGCCAAACGCTTTACGATATTGATATCGAGCAGCCGTCGAAAGAACAGAAAAAATCCAATATCTATAAAGGCCGCATCGTTCGCCTAGAGCCATCGCTCGAAGCAGCATTCGTCGAATACGGCGGTGGCCGCCACGGCTTCCTGTCACTGAAAGAAATTTCACGCGACTATTTCGTCCCGGGCATTGACCCGAACAAGGCCAGCATGAAGGAATTCCTTCGTGAGGGTCAGGAAATCGTAGTTCAGGTCGACAAGGAAGAACGCGGTAACAAGGGCGCTGCCCTGACAACGTTCATCTCACTGGCCGGCCGCTACATGGTGCTGATGCCGAATTCCCCGACTGCCGGTGGTGTTTCGCGCCGCATCGAAGGCGATGACCGCCAGGCATTGAAAGAAGCCATGGATGCGCTGACTATTCCAGACGATATGGGTGTGATCATTCGCACCGCCGGTGTCGGCCGCGATGCCGAAGAACTGCAATGGGACCTTAATTACCTGCTGCAAGTCTGGAAATCGATTACCGAAGCCGCGCTTTCAAAACCGGCACCTTTCCTGATTTATCAGGAATCCCGCCTGATCATTCGCGCCCTGCGTGATTATCTGCGCTCGGATGTAGGCGAAATCCTGGTCGATACGCCAGCAATGTATGAAGAAGCCAAAGACTTCATGCAATCGGTGATGCCGCATACGCTGAAAAAGCTGAAGATGTATACGGATGATATTCCGTTGTTCAATCGTTTCCAGATTGAATCGCAAATTGAAGCCGCTTACGAACGCACCCTGCGTTTACCATCCGGTGGTTCGATCGTGATGGATCAAACCGAAGCCTTGACTGCCGTTGACGTCAACTCATCGCGTGCCACGAAAGGTGGCGATATCGAAGAAACCGCCTACCAAACCAATATCGAAGCTGCCGAAGAAGTCGCACGCCAATTGCGTCTGCGCGATCTGGGCGGTTTGGTCGTGATCGACTTTATCGACATGGGTTCCGGCAAGCATCAGCGCATGGTCGAAGACCGTCTGCAAGCGGCCTTGAAACATGATCGTGCCCGCGTTCAAATCGGCAAGATTTCACGTTTCGGCTTGCTGGAAATGAGTCGTCAGCGTTTGCGTCCAAGCTTGGGCGAATCCAGCCAGATTATCTGCCCACGCTGCGATGGCCATGGTCGTATGCGCAGTGTTGAATCCTTGTCATTGTCGATTCTGCGTCTGGCAGAAGAACATGCGATGAAAGAAAACACCGGACAAGTGCTGATTCAGGCACCGTCCGAAATCGCCAATTATCTGTTAAACGAAAAACGTCGCGCGATTGTCGAAATCGAAACCCGCCACGAATCGCCGATTTTGATTGTTGCCGATGAACAACTGGAAACACCGCATTTCAACGTCTCGCGTTTGCGCGAAGGCGAGTTGGCTGAAGAAGTAGCAAAACCAAGCTATCACCGCACTACGCCAAAGAAACTGGAAATTCATTCGCTGACGCGTTCGCAATTGAATATTCCGATAGCACCGGCTGTCACGCATGTGAAGCCGACACAACCTGCTCCAGTACGCGAGGCGCGTGAAGATGTTGTTGCGGTACCGGCAGCAGCCGTCGTTGCTGCAAAAAAACCGGGTTTGTTTTCGCGCATTGCATCGTTCTTTACCGGTGGTGAAAGCGAGCCAGCAAAGACGAAGACAGAACAAAACGAGCAACGCGATCGCAACGCCAAAAGCGGCAATGACCGGAACCAACGTAACAATCGCAACCAACGCGACAGCCGTGGCAATCAGCAACGTCCGCAGCAAAGCCGCAATCAGGCTGCGAATCCGCAACAAGCCAAGCCACAGCAAGCAGCGCCGCAGCAGAACAAGACCCCTGCTCCGCAGGCTGCAAAGCAACAAGTTGCGAAGCAAGAGCCGCTTGAACAGTCACCAGTGCTTGATGAAGCCAAGCAGATCGAACTGCAACAACGTGCGGAAGAACTGAAACGCAAGGAGATGGAGCGTCGCGAGGCCCAGCGTCAGGAAAGCTATCGTCGCGAAGCCGAGCGTAAAGCCAAACGCGAAGCAGAAAGACTGGCACAACTCGCCGCTGCGACCGGAACTCCCGCCATAGAGGGTGAAGTACAAGTCGCTACCGATCCAGAAGCGGCGCATGCGGCCGTGGAAAATGTTGCTGGTACGCAAACCGATGACGAACAAAGTGCCGAAGGCGCACGCCGCCGTCGCGGCCGTCGCGGTGGCCGTCGTCGTCGTCGCCCGGATCAAGGTCCGCAAGATCCGAATGCATTGCCGAATGAAAATTCATCTGCCGATTTCGACGATGAAGAAGGCGAAGAAGAAGAAATGACTTCAGACAATGAAGCCGCTTCCGAACAAGACAAGCCTGTCCATGCCCCGGCTTTTATCGCACCTGTGCTGGTATCTTCAATGCCGGTAACGCGTGCCGAATCGGCATTCGATGATCTGGATGATCAACTTTCATCCGAAAATATAGTGTCGACTCCCGCGCCTGTCGTTCAAACACCTGCGGTTGTGGATGAGAGCAAAACCAAACAAATCGAAGTCGTCAAACCTGCTCCTGTCAGCATCGAAAGCGATGCAAAAATTACGCAGGAACTCCCTGTCACAGCCGAATTACTGGCTGCCACTCCGAAACAGGAAATCATGCCTGAGTCTGAGGTCAAACCAGAGGTTACCGCCGTTGTGACTGTTCCGACACCGGCTCCGTCGCCGATTTCAAACGTACCAGCCGCTTACAGCGCTCCAGCTCCGATTGCGACTCCTGCACCGGCAGCAAGTGTGCCTGCCGCGTTTAGTGCGCCTGCTCCGGTTGCGGCTCCTACACCGATTGCAAGCGTGCCGCCTGCATTCAGTGCTCCGGCTCCGATTGCTGTAGCACCTGCTCCAACAGCCGTTCCTGTTCCTGCAGCATTTACCGCACCGGCTCCAGTTCCAGCAGCGCCTGTGACGCCGATTGCATCGGTGCCGGCTGCATTTACTGCTCCTGCGCCTAGTGTGGCACCTGCTCCGGCAACTCCGGTTCCTGCCGCATTTACTGCACCGGCACCGGTTCTGGCAGCGCCCGTCGCTTCAGTTCCGCCTGCTTTCAGTGCACCGGCACCTGCTGCTTTCATCGCACCCAAGCCTGCCGAAACCTTGAATGTGGCTAGAACGCAAACGGACGAGTTGACGCAAAATCTGGAAGAAGGCGATCAGCAAAAACTGATCTAACACTTGGTTAATTGATTGGTGCCTGAACAAAAACGCCGAGCTATGCTCGGCGTTTTTTATTTCTTTTTCTCTCGATAGCTTAGTAGTCACTCATTCTGTTCAAACAAAGTGACACTTTATGATTCGCAAGCACTGGAACTGTAATGTGGGAACGTCCGTCAGGTGTGACATATTTGGTGGGATTTTTCGCGCCTGACGGACAACCGACGATTTAGCTCACAAGGCTTTTGCGGGTTCGGTAATGCCATGCTGCGCAGCGAGTCGCGCCATGCTCATTGTGTCGTTCACGCCCAGCTTGCTCATCAGCCGTGATTTATGGGTCGCGACCGTTTTGCCGCTCAAATTCAATTTCCTTGCTATTTCTTCTGCACGCAGGCCCTGGCATAACAACATACTGATTTCCATTTCACGCGGCGACAAATCAAAAAATGGCGAAGTCGTCTGATGGCCACCAAATACCAAGCGCTGTGCGAGATCGCCTCCGACATAGCGCTTGCCACGTGCCGCTTCACGAATCGCTTTCAGCAATTCCTTTGCATCACAGGCCTTGCCAACATAGGCACTGGCGCCAGCATCAAGCAAGCGCTTCGGCATTGGACCTTCTTCCTGCACCGACACGATCACGACCTTGGGCCCGACCTGCCCCTTGACCAGACGCTCGGTAATTTCCAGACCGCTGATGCCCTGCAGATGTAGGTCGCATAACACGACATCAGGCAATAATTTCTTGATGATCGGCAAGCCTTCTTCGCCGCTCGCAGCCTCGCCAATGACTTCGATATCAATCTCATTTTGCAAAATCATGCGATAGCCCGCCCGCACCAACGCATGGTCGTCCAGCAAAAACACACGAATCATTGAATTTCCCCATTCAGTGAGTACAAGCTTAAGCGGCCGACCCAATGACGACAACCCAAAAAACACGGATTTTTTTGTAGGAAAATTCCTACAATGCATTCAAGTCGGTTAAAATACGCGCCTCGAGAAACTGGTTCGGTTGTTTAATACCCAGTTCCTGCAATGAAAATGGAAGTGTGGCCGAGCGGTTTATGGCAGCAGTCTTGAAAACTGCCGAGGGTTAATAGCCCTCCGTGAGTTCGAATCTCACCGCTTCCGCCAAAACCAAAAAAGCCGCCGCAAGGCGGTTTTTTATTTCGAGTAAATACGCAGTTTGTCACTCCAACTCATTGAAGCATCGTAGAATGCAGACCTGACACCCCGCGCACTTCCTGCCTTCAACCTGCGATACGAATGCCCGACCACTTCGAACTTCACCCCATCACGCCTCAGGAACGTTTTTTGCAGAAAGCGGCCGATTGCCTGAAAAATGGCGGTTTGGCGCTTTGTCCTACCGATGCGGGGTATGCATTCGTCTGGAACCTGAATGCTGTCGAGGCCGAGAACCGCGTGATCCGGCTCAGGCAACTGGACAGCAAGCACCCTTTCACCTTACTCTGTCGGACATTGAGTGAGGCCGGCCGTTTGGCCCGGCTTGAGGATTCAGCCTTCCGGCTGATGCGTACACACTGCCCAGGGCCTGTGACGTTCATATTACCGGCCTCCCCAGAATTACCCCGTCGTCTAAAGCATAGTGGCCGCAGCAAGCGCCGCGAAATTGGTGTTCGTTTACCGCGGCACGCGGTAATGAATTCCCTGCTCGAGTTGATGGGGGAACCGCTACTCAGTACCAGCGTGGTGTTGCCGGAGGAAGACGATCTGGCTAGCCATGAAATACAGGCTGTGATTGACCGGTGTTTGCGTTGGGTGGATGTGCTGTTGGACGCAGGCGATTGCGAACCGGGCCCTACCAGCGTGATTGATTGCACTGGCGAAATACCCGAAATTACAAGACAGGGTTTTCACGAAGTTTCACTTTGAGAACGCAATAAAAACGATAATTTCGTTTTAACGACAAGCATATTAATGACTAACGACCCCGCGCCGAACGCGACAGAAGAAACCAGCTCGATTTTCCCGGTATTGCCGCAACAGCAGGAAATGCCGTTGGCGATAGTGCTCGGGCAACCCGTGCTGCAGATGCCGCAAGACCTATATATTCCGCCCGATGCGCTTGAGGTCATTCTCGAAGCCTTCGAAGGCCCGCTGGATTTATTGCTGTACCTGATTCGCCGGCAAAACCTGAATATCCTCGATATCCCGGTCGCCGAAATTACCCGCCAATACGTCGAATACATCGGCGTGATGCAGGACCTGCGCTTTGACCTGGCGGCCGAATACCTTGTAATGGCTGCGATGCTGGCTGAAATAAAATCACGCATGCTGCTGCCGCGCCCACCTTCGGAAGAAGGCCTGGAAGCAGATCCACGTGCCGAACTGGTTCGCCGTCTGCAGGAATACGAGCGCTTCAAGAAAGCGGCCGAAGACATTGACCAACTGGATCGACTGGATCGCGATACCCATGTGGTCAATGCCCATGTTCCGGAACGTGCCAGCGTCAAAGTCCCGCCGCCGGTCGATTTGCGTGAAATGCTGCTGGCTTTGCGCGATGTCATCAAACGCGCCGAATTGTTTACCCACCACGCCATCAAGCGTGAAGCCCTGTCTGTGCGTCAACGCATGGGCGAAGTATTGGGGCGATTGAGCGATGGCAAGTTCCATGCATTCGAAACCATGTTCACGGTAGAAGAAGGCAAGCTAGGCGTTGTCGTGACTTTCCTTTCGATTCTGGAATTGGCGAAAGAGCAATTGCTTGAAATCGTGCAGGAAGCGCCTATGGCGCCGATATACGTCAAATCCCTTGCTGCTTCTGACAGCGATGCAGCCAATGAACCCGTAATACCCGAATCGGAGTTTGATGCTCCTTCGGACTCCCCACCTTCCTACCGATAATGACTTTATTCATGGATCACGATTTAGATCACGATTTAATTCGACGCATTGTCGAAGCGGCCATCATGGCGGCACCGCAGCCACTAGGCATCACGCAAATCTACGCCTTGTTTCCCGACGACGAACCGGCACCGGTCGGCAGCGTGGAACGCGCGATCAGCGAACTGCAACAAAGCTGCGACGAACGCGGCGTTGAACTGATCGAAGTCGCTTCGGGTTTTCGCTTCCAGGTGAAAAATGAAGTGCATAACTGGGTTGCCCGTTTGTGGACCGAGCGTCAAAGCAAATACACCCGTGCAACGCTTGAAACACTTGCCTTGATCGCCTATCGCCAGCCGATTACCCGCGGTGAAATCGAACAAATCCGCGGTGTAGCAGTGAATGCACAAATGGTGAAAGCATTGGAAGACCGCGAATGGATCCGCGTTGTCGGCCACCGCGATGTTCCGGGTAAACCAGCACTATTCGGCACTACCAAAGGCTTTCTGGATTACTTCGGCTTGAAAAGCCTGGATGCATTGCCGCCTTTGGCAGAGTTGAAAGAGATTCCGGAGCTGGATCCGCAATTGCCTTTTGATCGCGTGCCGCAGGTAGCGTCTGCCGCAATGATCAATGCAGAAGAAATTTCGGAAGAAAGTTCCGATGAAGAAACAAACGAAGACGCGACAGAAAATACTGCCGAAGATTCAAATGAACACGAAGAGTTGAAGGCTGTCGAGACGACATCCCTTGATGAAAATGAAACACACAATGATGAGGCCGGCGAAATAGCCGAGCCGGAGTATAAAAATGAGTAAGGAAACCAGCGATAACAATCGCAAAACGCTCTCGCTTAAACGTGAAGGCGAGGAAATCGCTCCGAAAGCAGAAGAGCGTTTACATAAAGTATTGGCGCAGGCAGGACTGGGTTCACGCCGCGCACTTGAAGAGCGCATTGCACAAGGCATAGTCAAGGTAAATGGCGAGGTTGCGCAAGTCGGACAATCGGTTCACAGCGGCGACCGCATCGAGCTGGACGGCAAGACGTTTGTCGCCACCGCTCTTACCGAGCCAGCAAGCGTACTGATCTACAACAAGCCTGAAGGCCAGGTCACCACCAACGAAGATCCGGAAGGTCGCCCGACCGTATTTGAATCGCTGCCTCGCTTGAAAGGCGCGCGCTGGATTGCCGTTGGCCGTCTGGACATCAACACCACCGGTTTGTTGTTGTTGACTACCGACGGTGAATTGGCGAATGCATTGATGCATCCGTCGAATGCGATTGAACGTGAATACGTCGTTCGCATTCAAGGCGAAGTGCCGGACAATATCGTTGATCGTTTGGCACGCGGTGTCGCATTGGATGATGGCCCGGCAAAGTTCGACAAAATTGAACGCATCGGCTCGAGTGATTCGCATGCCTGGTTTCAGGTCGTATTGAATGAAGGCCGCAATCGCGAAGTGCGCCGCTTGTGGGAATCCCAAGGTTTTCAAGTCAGTCGCCTGAAACGCGTGCGCTACGGCAATATCACGCTGCCACGCTTGTTGAAACGCGGCAATTGCAGCGAGCTGGATCAAAAAGCGGTCGAAGCCCTGCGTGCAGAATTCAAGCTGGAACAAAATGCGCCAGTGCTGACCTTGCAATCGGTGATCGGACAACGCAAATCGCGTCCAACCGAAATTCGCGTTGGGAAAGATCGTGTACAAAATAACTACGTCAACGGTGCCGTAAATGACGAAGCGCGTGAATTGCGTCGCTTCGATCATGTTCGCGAAGATCGTCCGCGTGGCGGCCGTGGCCGTCCGGGTGCAGGAGCCGGTCGTCCGAAACCGGGTGGCTTCAAGCCTAAAGGCAAACCGTTCAGCGGCCCGATGGGTGCCGATGCGGCACATCCGGGCACACGCACGCCACGAGGCAATGCGCGCCCTGCGTTTGGCGAGAAAAGGCCTTACAACGCCGGTCCTCGTGACGATATTGGGAATCGTGCCGAAGGCCCTCGCACACCACGTCCTGCAGGAGATCGCCCACAAGGCGATCGTCCGCCCTATCAAAACCGTGGTCCGCGTCCGCAAGGTGATCGCCCTCAGGGTGATCGCCCGCCATATCAAAATCGTGGCCCGCGTCCTCAGGGTGATCGTCCACAAGGTGATCGTCCTCCGTATCAGAATCGTGGCCCGCGCCCACCTCGCGCACCGGATGCCAACCCTGCCGAATTCCGTAGCTGGTATGTGCCCGATGGTGTCGATACAGGCTCACGTGTAGCACCGCCACGCGGTCCAAACCCGCAGGGTGAGCGTCCGTACCAAAATCGCGGTCCGCGCCCGCAAGGCGATCGTCCACAAGGTGATCGTCCGCCGTATCAAAACCGCGGACCACGGCCACAGGGCGACCGCCCGCAAGGTGACCGTCCGCCGTATCAAAACCGTGGCCCGCGTCCACAGGGTGATCGCCCGCAGGGTGATCGTCCGCCATACCAAAACCGCGGCCCGCGTCCGCAAGGCGAGCGACCGCCGTATCAAAATCGTGATCCGAATCGTGGCCCTCCTCGCCCTCAAGGTGATAGACCAAACCAGAATCGTGGACCTCGCCCACAGGGCGATCGTCCACAAGGTGGCCCGCGTCCACCCTTTCGCAAACGGCCCGAAGGTTTACCGTCGGACGATTGATAATCGGTAGCTTGATTGATCCACGTAAAAAAAATGCAGAGCAAAAGCTCTGCATTTTTTATGCATTCACGAATATTTTCGGTTGCCTAGCATTATCAATATTACTGGAGTACACGCTCTACAAAAAAAAAGGATGGTGTAGCAGTACCCCACCGCACGGAGCAGCCCATGAATCTCGCACAACGTTTAATATTTTCATCACTACTGCTTATTACACTGCCTTGCAGTGCCAAAGAATTCATCATTCCCAACGGTGACAACATCGGATTGTTGAACGCCATCACATTGGCGAATGAGAGCCCCGAAGCAGATGTCATTACACTTTCCAAACACGGGCTATATGCCATCAGCACCCCGTCTGGCGCAAATTTACTGCCAGTACTGAAAAACACGCTGGTCATCAATGGAAACGGCGCGGAAATACGTCGTTACACAAATGCATCGGTCACCTTGATCAGCACCGAAAAAGACAGTCACATCGCATTTCATAATTTAATCCTTGCCGAAGGAAGCGAAGGTGCATTGATCAATCGCGGCGACATGCTGCTCGACCGGGTCAAGATAGTGGACACCGATTCGGGCAAGTCCCAGGCAATCATTACCAATTTCGGACGCCTAAGTCTCAGCAATTCCGAGTTGGCCTACAATCAGATGCCTGTGCAGGCGCACGATGCCGGCGTCATCATCAACCATGGCGAATTGAGCCTGGCATTCTCGAAAATCCACAGCAACACGATCCGTCAGGATAAAAATCCGCTGGCTTTTGCATTGGGCGCATTGAATTTCGGCAACATCAAGATCAACGGATTCACCATCAATGCGAATGATATTGACCCGGCAATCAACCCGTCGCAATTATCGGGAATCATCAATATCGGCAAAGCAAAAATCTACGGGCGTTTCCCGCAAAACCAGGTCATCCAGAAATCCACTTCCAGCCTTGGCATTATTGCGACCAACTGATTCGCCAAACACATGACATTAAAAAGGCCGCTTTCGCGGCCTTTTTGTTTAATCGATATCGAGACTATCGGATGTTTTCTTTCTGCGGCGCTTGTCTTGCTGGTCGAATCCGGATTCACAACCATCCTTCAACACCATCACGCATTCAAGATAATCACTGACCATCACGATCGCAGCCCTGATCGCCTTGCCGGCCGGTTTGTTTTCCTCATTCTGGAAGCCGCCACTGGCGCCGAATTTCGAGAAACTCATATTGCTTCCGCCGCTCTTGGAGTTGCCTTCGATCGTGCGAACAAAGGCAATTTCACCCGTTGTGGTGTCAACGACGCGGATATCGACAGCGACATATGCCTGAGCCGATTTGCCGCCAACCGAAATACCGCCGAAACTCAAACCGGAACCGCTGGATTTGGCTTGTTCCTCGTAGGAAGTAACGGTACCCATCACCAAATATTGCGCACCGAACAATTTACCCATTTGTGCCGCGTTGCTTAACTTGGCACGGCCCGAAGCCATCAGGTTTTGTTCCTGAATGATCGCATCCATTTTTTGCCGTTCCACAACGCGAAATTCATTTGTTGCAGCCAGTTCATTGCTTAGCAATCCGGCAAGATCTTTGCCGACGCTACTGCTCCACCAGCTGGCATTGGTTTCATTTTTGAACTCAGCAACGGCGATGACGGGTTTTTGCGGTCCCGTGGGTTGCGGAGTGACGGGCGTTTTTGGCTTGGCTGCAAAACAGGTTGCCGAGGCACAAGCCAGAAGCGAGAAGATGGCCAAGTTTTTGATATTCATGATTATTTTACTCGTTTTTGCATGCTATGGACTGACTAAACTAACGTACAAACACCATGTTATAGGACATTTAGCTTGAACGTACAACGACTCTGTTCCGACCGGAATTTTTGGCTTCGTAAAGCGCCCTGTCCGCATCAGCAATTAGCCTTTCCAGGCTTATCGCGGTGGCGCAATCGCTGACACCGATACTCATCGTGATTTTAAGAGGACCATAAGCTACGCCAAAATCCAGCGCTGCAATGTCGCGGCACAATCGATCACAAATTTCGGCGGTCGCCTGAGCCGACATCCCCGGGAAAATCAGCACGAATTCATCGCCGCCGATGCGGGCGACCAAGTCGCGACCACGTGTGACCTGCTTGAGTTTCAAGGCTACTTGCCGAATGACGTCGTCACCGGCGTGATGGCCCAAATTGTCGTTGATCGCCTTGAACAAATCGATGTCGGCAACCGCAACACTGATCGGCCGACCTTCACTTCTCGTCTGCTCGAACAGACGCTTGTAACTCATTTCCAGACTGCGGCGATTAGCCAGACCGGTCAAAGCATCCTCACTGGCCAATTTTGCCAGCCCGTCGGTTTGCTTTTGCAGAACCGCCAGCAGGTCTTCGCGTTCTTGGCTGATTTTTTCAAGGTTGTTGGCGTAATTCTGGATTTCTGCCGTTCGCTCGGTCACCACTTGTTCCAGCACTTTTTCGCGCAGGCGGGTGCTATTCACCGCATAGCGATAGGCGGCAAGCACACAGACGGCAAACAGGGCAACCAGCACAAACCAAAAACCCATCCGCTGCCAAAGATACGGCCTGACCACAAACGGGTACTTCGCCACTTGACCCGACCAACGGCCAAAGCCATCGTCTGCTTCCAGATTCAATACGTATTTTGCCGGTGCGAGATTGGTGTACGAAACGCGATTTAGTGAATCGGGCGTTTGCCAAGTGTCATCGAAACCGTCAAGCCGCACCCGATACTGCACTTGCTCCGGCGCAATAAAGGTCGGCGCAGCAAAGGAAAAATCGATCCGTCTCAAGCCCGGGCCAAAGGTGGATTGATTGGGATCGCTCACAGGAATCCCGTCGATGGTGATCGATTCAATCAGCGTCATCGGTTTGGAATTGAATTGTTCCTGTTTCTTCAGATCGAGCAACGCGAGCCCGCTCGATGTGGCAAACCATAAATACCTTTGATCCAGCATCATCACCGGATTACCGCCGCCATTGCATTGCAGGCGGGCAAGCGGGCCTTGCGACTGGTCCAGACCGGTAATGGAAAGTTCTTTTTCGGTACCGATTGCAATACCGTCCAACTGTTTGCGATTCAGGTGTACCACGCCTTTGTTGGTACATATCCAGAGGCTTTCGTTTTGTCCGATGACACCCAGAATGGGCACATTGGGAATTCCTCTGGATAAGCCAATCGACGTCACCTGATCGTTTTCGATGCGGTACAGGCCATTGTCGGCAGCCACCCAAATGACGCCACGCTCGTCTTCATAAAAAGCGAAGGCATATTGAAGACTGACGTCCGATTTTTTCCAGGGCTTCAATTCATTATTTTCGATATAGAAAATACCCGAAGTCGAACCGATCCATAAGCGTTTCTTTGAATCAAGAAACAGGGCTCGCACGGCAAGATCACTACCAAACAAGCGCGTGACGCGTTCGTTTTCTATCAAGGCGACGCCACCACCAGCGCGTGCGCCAAGTCCGGCCCAGACTCGTTCGCCATCGGCGACCAAACCGCGAACCTGATTCGACGGCAGGCCCGAGTCGCGCGAGATGTTTCGAAATTTCCCGTCCTGCAAAATACTGATGCCGGTATCTGCCGTGCCTATCCAGAGCTCGCCGGGTTTCCTCTGCATCAGGGAGTACACGCTTCCGCTGGAGAGACCCTGCGCCGGGCCCCATTGCTGGATTTCATTGTTCTTGATTTGATTCAGACCGGCACTGGTTCCAACCCACGTACTGCCGTCGCTATCTTTCAGAACGGCGCGAACATAGTCATCGCTCAGTCCGTTGTGACGTGCATAACGAGTAATCTGGCCGGTTCGAATTCGGGTCACGCCCAGATTCGTGCCAATCCACAAACTTTTTTCCTGATCGAGAAACAAGGCGGCAATGCGGTTATTGACCAAGCCGTTTTTGGTATCGAAATGATCCAGCTTTCCGCCACACAAACAAAACAGGCCCTCGCTTTGCGTACCAAACATTATCCGGTCGGCACTTTCCACCATGATCGACTCGACCTGATGCCGGCTGCCCAACTCTTCACCGCCAGAGACGGGAACAAACTGCGAATTACCCTGTTTGAACAAGCCCTGGTCGGTCACCGCCAAAAGGCGCCCATCAACATCCTTTGCGAGTGCGGCAACGGATTTCACCGGTTTCGAAAAAACCGGGACTAGTTCGAAATGATCCTTTACCAGTTTTGCCAACCCCACCCGTGTTGCGAGCCAGATGTTTCCATCGGAATCCTGTTCGAAACCGAGCGCGCTATTCATCGCCTCGGGCAAACGCAGAGGGTATTTTTTCAAACTACCGTCGGGCTCGAGCGACATGATGGTTTGCGACGCGGCTGCAATCCATATCTTGCCTTGGCGATCTTCAAACAGCGAAGTGATTTGGGATTGCCCCGGTTCGTTTTCATACGGGATAGCGGCCCACTGCCCCTTGTAATAACTGAACAGGCCGTCGCGTGCGGAACCTACCCATAAACGGCCATCCTTCGTGGAAAGCAAAGCTCTGATACCGTTATCGGACAGGCCGGGAATGGCATTGCGATCAAATACTTTCCACTCACGACCGTTAAAACGGGCAAGTCCTTCCCAGGTGGCGATCCAGATGTAGCCGTCTTTGCTTTGGGTAATGGACTGAGCCGTATTGTGCGGCAGGCCATTGGTACTGTCCCAGACGCGTGTCGATCTGAGATAAATCGGTAGATCATCGGCCCAGGCAACTTGGCTCAGGAGTGTCAGCAGAACGATGCAAACATTACGAATTAACGACAAGCCCTACTCCAGGATATTGAGATGGCTCAATCAAAAACTTCAAATTTATCGGCATCCAGATAGGCAGGGAACTTCGCACGATAAGCCTGCAAATCCTTGGCTGACAAAGTGCAGCATAGAACTTCAGCCCGGTTTTCGCCAGCAACCAGCGACTGCCCCAGAAAATCCAGCGCCACGCTATCGCCTGCATATTCAATCGAGTTGCCATCAACGCCCACACGGTTCACGCCAACGGCATAGGCAAGGTTTTCGATTGCCCGGGCAGGCAGCAGGCTATTCCAGGCGTGACGGCGGGCGGCAGGCCAATTGGCGACATAGAGCAGAAGATCATAGTCAAAACGGTTTTCCGCTTCCTGCGAGAAACGGTTTCTGGAATACACCGGAAACCGCAAGTCGTAACAAACCAGCGGACAAATTCTCCAGCCCTTGTATTCGAGCGTCAGCCTTTTGGTGCCTGATGCATACCGTTGGTGTTCATTCGCCATCCGGAATAAATGACGTTTGTCGTAATAGTCGAATTTACCGTCGGGCTTGGCCCAAATCAGGCGATTGAATACCTGCGAACCTTCGCGTATCTGCACGCTGCCGGTCACGACCGCATTTTTCTGCCGCGCCATTTCCAGCATCCAGACTAGCGTCGGGCCATCCATGGTTTCGGCATCGGCAATGGCTTCGTTGCTGAATCCGGAAGTAAATGTTTCAGGCAGTATGAAAATATCGGCCTGATGCTTTTCCTGCTTTAGCAAGTCGCCGTAATAATCCCTGTTTGCCTGTGGGTCATGCCAACGGGTATCGCCTTGCACCAGACTCAAATGCAGAAAACCTTCCATTACACTTTCACCAGGCGTTCAATCGCGGCATCGAGCGTATCGGAATTTTTTGCAAAACATAAACGCACCAGGCGCTGACCCTCTGGCGGCTTCTCGTAGAAGGGCGACAGCGGAATCGCCGTCACGCCTTTTTCGATGGTCAGCCAGCGGCAAAACTCAAGATCGGGCATGTCGCTGATTTCGGAATAATCTACCAACTGGAAATAGCCGCCGGGAACGGCAAGTGGTTGAAACCGCGTACTCAATAATTGGGTTTTGAAGCCATCACGCTTCTCCTGGTAGAACTCGCCCAATTGTTCGTAGTGTTCCGGCTCTTGCTGGATCATTTCGGCGAACGCCCATTGCGCCGGCGCAAAGGTACAGAAAGTATTGTATTGATGCACCTTGCGGAATTCTTTAGTCAGCGCAGGCGGCGCAATGCAGTAACCGATTTTCCAGCCGGTGCAGTGATAGGTTTTACCAAAGCTGGAAATGACAAAACTGCGCTCCGCCAATTCCGGATAACGCAAAACGCTTTCATGCCGACGGCCGTCAAAAATAATATGTTCGTAAACTTCATCGGACAGAATCAGGATATCGGTGCCTTTCACAATATCGGCCAATGCCTGCAAGTCTTCCGATGCCAGCATGGCTCCAGACGGATTGTGTGGCGTATTGATGAAGATCATCCGCGTGCGCGGAGTTATCGCGGCTTTCACCTTGTTCCAGTCCACCATGAAGGTAACGGGCTCCAACGCCACATGTACCGCCTTCGCTCCGGCCAGATCAATGGCAGGCTCATAGCAGTCGTAACAGGGATCGAGTACGATCACTTCATCTCCGGCCCGCACCACCGCATGTACGGCATCGAAAATCGCTTCGCTGGCGCCACTGGTCACCGTGATTTCCGAATCCACATTTACCTGCTTGCCGTAACAACGCAATGTCTTGTCGGCGATGGCCTGCCTGAGTGCAGCAACACCGTGCATGGGCGCGTACTGGTTTTTTCCCTGCTGCATGGCTTTCGCCAATTCACTTACAAGACGTGTCGGCACATCAAAATCCGGAAACCCCTGCCCCAGATTGACGGCCTTGTGTTCCAGCGCCAATTGCGACATTACGGTAAAAATGGTGGTTTCGACTTTCGGTAATTTAGTTGCCGGATTCATATGCCATTGCTTGATAGGTGTATGGGTGAATTATGCATTGCAATCATTTTTTCTTGTACAAAAAACGGGGCCGTGAAGGCCCCGTTGCTTGAATCTATCGGACGATGCCGATTATTGGCAATTTTTACGTTGCGACAACTGCGCTACCGCACGATTTTCCGTCCATGTACCGCTCAACAGACCGGTAAACGTGCTGTTGACCGACATATTGGTGAGGTTGTTGGTCGCCAGCGTACGCGTACCGGAACCGGCTGCCGTACCCGTCAGGGAGACCTTCGGTGCCGTAGGAGCAAAACCGCTGAACCACTGGAAGTTGAAAGTATCAACTCCGGAATTGAATGCTTTCTGGCCGTAGATCCAGCGCGGGAATCCGAGACCGTCGTAAATGTACGGAATCATCACTTCTTGCGGACTACCGCCGCCGGTTGCGATGAAGCTGTAACCGAAGCCGGATTTGTCAGGGGAATACCAATGGCCGCTGACATCCAGATTTTGCGCGTTGAAGCTTGGGCAACTACCGCCGCCGACTCGCGCCATGTTCTCCGAACCGCTCTTGCCGTCGACGTTGTAGGCAACGGTAATAGTACTTGCACCCGTTTCGGTGATGATCAAATCGCCCACCTTCGTGGCGGAAGTAGCGTTGCCGTTCCAGACCACTCGCAACAGATTCGCACGCCACACGCCATTGGCTGTTGGAACCGCCGCTTGCGTGTAGTACCAGGTTGGCGTTCCGTCTTCAAGATAGCTATACCAGACGGTTACCCACTGATCAGGGTTTCCGATCGGTCCGGCAAAATCAATGAACATGCCATGGCCATCACGACTCGTGTTCACGTACTGCCCCGACAGGAACGCAGGAGGTGCGCCTTGTGCGGTGATGTTCGCGGTAACCGTCGCGGTGACTGTGCCGGCTGTAGTATTGACTGGCGTGACGTACCAGCGACCTGGCGTCAACGATGCTCCGCTCAGAGTAACGGTTTCATTGCCGCTGGCGGTAATCGCCGAACCCTGGGCCAAATTTCTGGCCGGTGCGGCAGGAATGGTCGATACATTTGGATCATCGGCCACGGCGGATTTTGCAACGTACAAGTCCACATTACTTGCACTTGTGGTGGTGAACGTAACCGATGTCGCATGTGGCGGCACTACGAAGTACAACTTGTCGTGTGCTGCATTAGCCGTCAGGGTTACGTTTCTCGCGACATTGTTGGTCAACGCGAAAGGCTCGTAGCTCACGCCCGTTCTTGTCAGCTCGACCGGAATTTCAATCGCATTGCTGCCGGGGGAAGCTTGCACAAGCAGGTAACCGATACGTGTTTGACCGGCAACGAAACTTGGATCGTCCCAGGAAATGCGCGATTTGAAGTTGACGCCGCTTGTCGTTTTACCAGGACCAGTTGCAACAAGAGTTCCCGTTGTACCGGCTTGAATCGGGGCTTGGAATGACTCGACTCGTACAACGTCCGTGCTACCTGGTGTTGCACTCTTGTAGTTCTGCGCCAGTATCCAGTAGGTGACGGCAGAGCCACCGGTAGTTACGTTGAATTCGCAGATTTCGTTTGCGTCGTTACCGGCCGATTGGCACAGCTGTTCTGCTTCTGCAGGCAAGCCGTTGTTATCGTCATCGATACCAACGTAGAGATCCACGTCTTGCGATGTTGCCGATGATGTTTTCACGCGGACCTTGTAGGTAACCGGTCCGCCGACAGGACTCGCCGGAATCACGAAGGTGTCTTTATGGATACCCGTCGTGAAGGCGTCATAAACAGGATTGGTACCTGTCGTGGTTGGATCCTGTTGCAAAGACGGCGTAACGACTTTCGGCGTTACCAGATCGGCTGCCACGAAGCGGGCATTTGGAAGTGCTGCCAAACCCGAGAATGAAAAGTCGAAGGAACCACGTTCCGTCGTAACGCTTTGCGTAATGCCGGTAGGTGCTGCACCTGGGCTTGAGAATATTGCCACTGGCAGTGTCAGGTTAGGACGACCGTTTGCAGGAGTATTGTTTTGCAGTGTGACCGAACCATAGACCCACTTGCCCAGCAAACTAGGTGCACCGGTTAAATTAAAAGTAAAGTTGACCGCCTGGTTCTGTGCGTTGGTGAAAGTCAGGTTGGATGCACTCGGCGTCATGGTGACGCCTGCAGGCAAGCTGCTAACCACCGTGTAACTGCCACCACCGACCATATCGGTGAAATTACGCGACAGTATGCAAGATTCGAAACAGCTGCTGTTGCCGAGCGTAGGCAGGTTCAAATTGGCGGCGTTAGTAGCGTTTGTCGCTTTGAATTGCGCGTCTGTCACAGGCAGATACAAGCCTGCACGAACCGCTTTGGATACATCCGTTTGGCCACCGCCGATTTCATGCGGTGTTCCAAGCACGCCATTGACCGTCACCGTTGGGCGGGCGGTCAATACAAGAGCCGAAATGATCTGGCTCGGGCTCCAAGTTGGATTGACAGCCTTGACCAAGGCCATCGCACCGCCGACATGTGGCGTTGCCATGGACGTGCCGCTCATCGAGGCACCGCAGTCGGCAGCCGTTTGACTATCGGTTTTACAAGCAGCACCCGACCCCAGGCCTGCGGCATAGATATCCACGCCAGGAGCCGCGATGTCAGGCTTGATAACACCCGTTGGAATAACCGGACCGCGACCACTGAACGAAGCCAGCTTGTCACCGTAAATGGCCTGACTGCTCCAATTGGCTTCCTGAATTTGGCCGGTGTGACCGGTACCCGAATTCAACCAAGCGAGAAAAGCCTGGCCATCGGCATATGTCAGGTGAACGGTAGGAATAACGTAGGAACCGGAAACAAGGCTATCGCCTTCGGACTGTTGGTTGTAAAGCACCATGCCGACACCGCCAGCAAGCTGCACATTCTTGGCTTTGGCAACGCGGGCATAGTAACCGCGTTCACAGGCAACCATGCGATTTGCAAAGAAGGTGCCAGCTGTCCAGGAGCCAGGTTTGCTGACGCCTGTTGCCGTGTCATCGGTATCGGTGCCGGTTGCGCACAGTGGGAATGCGGCATCTTTTGTCAACAAAGTTGGGCCCAAGGTTCCACTCGTGCTGCCTGAACCATAAAGCGTGCCGCCGCCAGGAAGCGCGGTGTTACCGCCAGTGAGAACGAGAGGACGAACCAATGCACGATCATGTGAAGTTGCAGCAACCGATACTACCCAAGGCGAGTTTGAAGGATTGCTCAGCGTGCCGGGACTTGGACCGTCATTACCGGCCGCGACTGATGAAACAATGCCGGCAGCACGCGCTGCAAGAAAGGCTTCTGCATCGTCGTCAATAGCCGGCGTACCGAGAGCTGCATACGGGTCGGTTGGACCGCCACCGATTGAGTAACTGATAACGCTTACGCCGTCGATTACTGCCTGATTGATCGATGCGATGGTTTTCGAGGACGGACAACCGGTTGAATCGCAAGCTTTGTAAGCGATGATATTGGCTTCTGGTGCCACACCCGAGATCGTCGGGATGTATGGCGTGCCACCGCCGGGAATCGTAATTCTGATCGGATTACCGGCAACGGTACTCGCCGTGTGAGTACCATGGCCGTTGGTATCGCCGGCATCACCGGTATTGCCGGCTGCACCTGCAACGTAGTCCCAAAGACCGATCAATTTGTTGTTACATTTGTTTTGATGTCCGGATACCGCGCAGCGGCCCACGTAAACTCCACTACCTTTCGGATTCGTGATGGTGAAAGCGGTGGGGAATGTGAGACCTACAACGCCAATATTCTCAAAAGAAGGATGCGTACGGTTAATACCCGTGTCGATCACGCCAACAATCACGCCTGCGCCTTTGGTAGCAGTCAAACTTGGGGTACCGCCACCTGCCCATACCTGATTAGCCTTGATCCAAGTCGGACCACGGTCGGTCATCAAACGACGAACCA
>Ga0208628_1000437_pt1 | contig 20957 bp, 20 predicted proteins | sample LakWasMet16_LOW5_2_FD_183864 | JGI IMG/M metagenome (GOLD analysis project Ga0208628, IMG submission 183864) | Freshwater sediment methanotrophic microbial communities from Lake Washington under simulated oxygen tension - Sediment Metagenome... | ecosystem: Environmental > Aquatic > Freshwater >... | reverse complement strand
GTAAGTGAACAATTTCAGGAAACAAACGGTACATCACACGCTGACCTGCACCATACATACTGTCGTAAGCAAATTTTAGTCCTGAATTTTTAATAGCTGCTAAATCAAAATTAGCCTCTACATGTTTTACATACATATCTTCTAAAGGAGTAATTTCTAATAATCCCTTTGCTTCTGCTGCCTTTAAATCAATAGAATCAAAATCAATTGTACTTTTTTCTGGAATGATATCTTCAATTTCTTGAACTTTTTCAGGACCTAAAGGGCCGCCATAGTAACCTTTTAATTTGTAGCCATTATAAGACGGAGGATTATGAGAAGCCGTAATAATAACCCCAAGGCTTGCTTTATGTCTTACTGTTCCTAACGAAATCATAGGAGTACTAATAAAATCCTTAGCTAAATATACCTTTATATTATTAGCTACTAATATTTTTGCAGCAGTATGAGCAAACAATTCGCCGGCAAAACGACAATCGTGACCTAATACTACTGATGGATTTTCAAAGTTTTTATTTAACCAAATAGCAGTAGCTTCTGTTACACGCGCTACATTCTCCACTGTAAATTCTTGAGCTATAATGGCTCTCCAGCCGTCGGTACCAAATTTAATTTTTGTCATATCTAATTATATAAATAGGTTTTAAATATATTGAATAAATCAGTATTGAGCAAGAAATTTACTCATTCCATTAAGCTTTTTAAGTGATTTAAATTTGACTCGTCATCCCAATGAATGTAGCCAACTTTGTTATATACGATTTCTCCTTTTGTATTTACCAAGTAGGTAGTAGGAATAGATGCAATTCCTATAGCCGAAAAGGGAGTATTTAGTTTTAAAAAAGTGAAAGGATATTGTTTTTTATCTTTGAAGGAGATTAATTTTTCCATACTTTCATCAGTAATAGCAAGTATTTCAATATCTGCTAACTTTTGATCTTTGATGCTATTAAGTGTTTTTAATTCTTCAATACAATTTGGACACCAAGAAGCGTAAAAACTAACAATTACCTTTTTGCCTATTAACGATTTAAAATCGAACTTCGTGTTGTTTTGGTCAACAACTTCTAATTTTGTTAATTGAATAGATGGGGCAACATTATATTTGTTGTAAAAATAAAGTCCTATAATTCCCAGAATAGCAATGATTAAAATCTTATATGTTGTTTTTTTGGACATGTTATTAAAATAGATGTGTTGTTAAAAATAATAGAGGAAGCAAACTTAACTTAAATAATACAATAGTTTTACTGTTTTATGAGAAAAATATTAGGTAGAATATGGACAATCGTATGGAAAACGTGTGTGGCGTTTTTTGTTTTATCAATAGCGTCAGTGATTGTTTTTAGGTGGATTCCTGTTCCAATAACTCCTTTAATGGTTATTAGAAATATTGAACAATTAGGTGATGGGAAAGGTTTAATGATGGAACACGATTGGGTGGCTTTGGAAGAGATTTCTCCAAAACTACAATTGGCAGTGGTGTGTAGCGAAGATCAAAATTATTTAAAGCATTTTGGAGTTGATTGGGGCGCCATACAAAAAGCGATGAAAGAAAATGAAAAGGGAAAACGCGTGAGAGGCGGAAGTACGATTACTCAACAAACTGCCAAAAACGTATTCTTGTGGCAGGGCAGAAGTTACCTGAGAAAAGGATTGGAGTTATGGTTTACTTTATTAATTGAAGTGTTTTGGAGTAAAGAGCGTATTATGGAAGTATACTTAAATAGTATTGAAATGGGAAATGGTATTTATGGTGCCGAAGCAGCTTCGCAACATTGGTTTCATAAATCGGCTAAAAAATTAACGAAAGATGAAGCCGCTGCCATTGCTGCAATTCTTCCAAATCCAATACGATATAAAGCTAATCCTGCCAGTAGTTATATATCGCAAAGAAAAGCTTGGATTAAGCAACAAATGAACTTTTGGGGTAATACATTGGATTACGATAAGTACAAAGATGATGATGAACCAGATAAAGTAAAACAAAAAAAGTAGCCAAATGGCTACTTTTTTAATTATTATATTATTCCTTTATGAATTTTGTTTTTGATTTTATCTCGCCATTTTTTGATTTAATTTGTAGAAGGTAACAGCCACTGGTTAATTCTTCTAAATTTAATCGGGTAGTTTCATCGACTAATCCTTCCGTTTGCTTTGTATAAATAGATTCTCCTAATAAGTTTAAAATAACAATTGTAAAGTCTTCATTTTTAAATGGATAATTTATATTTAATTCATTTAGTATAGGATTAGGATATGTTTTCACTAATTGATTTTCTTTTTTTATAGAAGAAACACTGGTAACCATCATTTTTTGAACATTTAATGATTGCATACCATGCCCATTGATGGTTGTATCAACAAAGGCCGTTTCACAATAAGTATCCGAACATGTGCCACTAGAAACAGTTAAGCAAATTGTGTACATGCCAATTGAAGAATAAGTATGGCTTGGACTAGAAAGAGTAGATGTATTTCCGTCTCCAAAATCCCACATGTAAGACAAACTATCAGAACTAGATGAGAAATCTTGAAGTGTCCAGTTATGTAAAGTAGAATCCGAAGGTGTCATAAAGAAAGAAGCGTGGCAATCAGTAGGTGTTTGCTGAGATAGAGTTAATGGGACAATATAAGCGAAGTCTTCAGTTCCTCCAGAATTATTAAGATTAGGATAATTAATATGATGAGTAATGGTATTACTATACTGAGGTAGGGTAACATTATAAGTTAAATAATACTGCTGGGTTGTATAAATACCAGGCATTGGCGCGCCACCAGATATCATTGATGTTGAGCCTGTATCGGCTACTATTTCTCTAAAATTATAAGGGCAACCATTAGAAATATAATTTGAAACGCCATAAGTTAAACCTGTTAGCCATTTGACTTTAAAATTAACATGCGGTATACACACATTTGTAGATGTTGATAAGGCTGCATTTATTAATAACGAGTCTTTTGCAATACAAAAGTTTGATGGATTACCAATTTCAGAAAACTTGGTTTCTTTAACCACATTATAAATTTGAGCTTGAGGAAAAGTGTGAGTGGTTGTATTATTTACGTCAATACTGCTGCCATCGTTAAAATTCCAATGAGTATAATCTCTCTGCCAATTAGAAGGTGCTGTTGATTTATCCTGAAACCACACAAGATTTGTTATTCCTGTATAAGAATAAATATAACTACTTACACATGTTTGAGATTTTAAACTTGAGAATGCTAGTAATGAAATTAAAGAAAATAAATAATAGTGGAGTTTCATAAATTAAGTTTTAGTGATTTTATGAAACAAACTTAGATATTATAATATTCAATAAATTTCAAATTTATTATTTGGCAGACTTTAATTGATAACTGGTAAGTTTTTTAGGATAAGTGTATGGATACTTATTTCTCAATTGGCATTTGGTTGTTTTCCCATTTCATAAAGCCTCCGCTTAAATCAACAATTTTAGAGAAGCCTAGCTTTTTCATTTTTTTAGAAGCTAATGGACTGCGGTGCTGTGTTTGACAGTACATATAAATGGTTTTACTTCTATCCATTTTTTTAATACTATCCGTAAATGTTGTTCCAAAATAACTCACATTCACAGCATTTTTCATGTGGCCGTTTCTATATTCTTTTGGCGTGCGAACATCCACAATCATATAATTACTATCACTTTTTAGATTTTTATCAAAATCGGTAAAAGAAAGTTCAGAGTAATTAAAACTCTTACTGCTTTTCCAAGAATTACAGCCAATTAAAAAGAAGATTGAAATAATACCAAGAAATCTCATTATTATTTTATATTAAAAATAGACACTCATTTCATCTGCTATTTTTTTCGCTTCTTTAGCAGCAGCAGTAGCAAAATCTTCGCCGTTTGAGGCAAAAATAATGGCACGAGATGAATTGATTAATAAACCAATATCATTTTTAATTAAACCGTGTTTACAAACGTCTGCCAAGCTTCCGCCTTGTGCACCAACACCTGGCACTAACAAGAAGTGATTTGGAATAATGCGTCTTATTTCATCAAACATATCAGCTTTAGTAGCACCAACCACATACATCATGTTTTCAGTAGTTCCCCATTGACTAGATGTTCTTATAACGTGCTTATATAATGGCTCTGTTTTTCCTTCATCTAATTGAAAATCTTGTGCACCTACGTTAGATGTAAGAGCTAATACGATAGCCCATTTGCCATCAAAATTTAAAAAAGGTTTTACTGAGTCGCTGCCCATATATGGTGCCACTGTAATGGCATCTGCATGTAAGCGATTAAAAAAAGCTTTAGCATACATGGTAGATGTGTTTCCAATATCACCACGTTTAGCATCAGCAATTAAAAAATGTTTTGGATAATATTGTTTAATGTATTTAATCGTTTTTTCTAAACTAGTCATTCCACTTAAGCCATAAGCTTCATAAAAAGCTGTATTTGGCTTAAAAGCAATACAATACGGAGCTGTGGCATCAATAATTTGACGATTGAATTCGAAAATAGGATCTTCTTCTTCTAATAAAAATTTGGGAAGTTTATCAATATCTGGATCTAAGCCAACACATAAAAATGTTTTTTTAGTTTTAATTTCGTTAATTAATTCTGCTCTAGTCATAAAATATAATTATTGAGTTGTTGAATTATTCTTGTTTAACTCTTTACTTCTCTATTTCTTTAATTCATTAATTAGTTAATTCCTCCTTCTTTCAAGCGTTCTGCGTTCTCCGCAAACTGCAAGGCATCAATCATTTGTTGAATATAACCGTTAGTAAAATCCGTTAAGTTATATAACGTTAGTCCAATTCTATGATCAGTGATACGATTTTGAGGATAGTTGTAAGTTCTAATTTTCTCAGAACGATCTCCAGTACTTACCATACTTTTTCTACGGCTTGTTGTATCTGCTAATCGTTTTTGATATTCTAAATCATATAATTTAGAACGTAACATCTCCATTGCTTTTTCTCTGTTACCTAATTGGTTACGTTGTGTTTGGCAAGTAACTACAATGCCTGATGGCTTGTGTGTTAATATAACTTTTGACTCTACTTTATTTACATTTTGCCCACCAGCTCCACCGCTTCGAGCAGTTGCCATTTCAATATCAGCGGGTTTAATTTCAATGTCCCATTCTTCGGCTTCTGGTAATACCGCTACAGTTGCTGCGGATGTATGCACACGACCGGCAGCTTCGGTAGCTGGTACACGTTGTACACGGTGAACACCACTTTCAAACTTCATGGTACCAAAAGCATTATCACCTTTTACGTTAAATACAATTTCTTTGTAACCACCCATCGAACCTGGACTTTCATCTACAACTTCTAACTGATAGCCTTTTATTTCGCAATAGCGACGGTACATGTCAAATAAATCTCCTGCAAAAATCGCAGCTTCATCTCCGCCAGAGCCTCCTCTAATTTCCATGGTGCAGTTTTTAGCATCTTCAGGATCCTTAGGGATTAACAATAAACGAACTTCTTCTTGTAATTTTTCTTCTGCTGCACGGTTTTCTTCTAATTCAGCTTTAGCCATATCCAAAAAGTCTTTATCCTTTTCAGTAGCCAATACTTCTTTAGCACCATTAATATTGTCGGTTATTTGCTTGTATTTATAATAAGCTTCCACAACAGGTTGCAAACCTTTGTATTCAATATTTAATTTTTTAAATAAACGCATATCAGCAATCACACCAGGATCTCCTAGTTTTGCTTCAACTTCCGTATATCTTCTTTTAATTTCTTCTAATTTCTCTAACATATTTCTGTAAACAAAGCGCGAAGATACTAAATGTAATGTGATTGCCCATTGCCCACCGACACTTTTGTTAAATTTACTGGATAAATTTTGTAAAATCCGCATTGTTAAGCAAAATAGTTTACTTTTGAAACTCAAACTAAACTCGAACTTTTATGAAAAGAATTTTATCTATTGCTTTAATTGCATTAGGTTATTTTGCTCAATCTCAGGATTTTGTAGGATTTAATCAAAGTAATTATGCTGGTGTATCTGGCATTCATATTCAACCAGCTAGTATTGTTGATGGAAGAATGAAATTTGACATGAATCTGATTGGAATTAATGTAGCAGCCTACAATAATTACATTGGTATTAAACGCGATGCATTTAAACGAGAAAAAGTAGATGGACAAACAACTTTTCCTGCTTTTGAAGATAAACAGTTTTCGGATAAGTATTTAGTTGAAAATTCTAGCGGCAAGGATAAGAGCATTTATTTTAGTAATAGAATTGCAGGACCTTCTTTTTTAGTGAACATCAACCGTAAAAATGCGATTGCTATTTCAAGTAACGTGAGAACTTATGTAAACATTGATGGCGTTTCGCCTGATTTAGCAAAATTAGCTTACGAAGAATTTAAGTACCCTACATTATGGGTAACTAATTTAACCAATAAAAACTTAAGTATTCAGGAAATGACTTGGGCAGAGTATGGCTTAACTTACGCTCATGTGTTTAAGGATGATAATGAACATTATTTTAAAGGTGGAGCAACTGTAAAGTTATTACAAGGTATCCAATCAGCTTACATGTTTGTGAAAGATTTAGAGTATAATTTTAAAACAGATACTACTTTATCTATTTTTCAATCTGAGGTAAGTTATGGTCACTCTGATAATTTAAATTTTAGTGATGTAAAAGTAGGAGGTTCGGGAACAGGAACTCAAGTTTTTGATTATAGCCAATCTTATCCTGGTGTTGGATTTGATTTTGGGGCTGTTTATGAGTGGAGACCATCATATTTAAAATTTAAATATGATATGGATGGAGAAAAAGATTTATGGAGAAAAGATAAAAATAAATACAAATTAAAAGTTGGCCTTTCGGTGACGGATATTGGTTCTATTAAATTTAAAAAGGGTTCAACCAGTGGCGATTTTAAAGCAGATGTTGGTTTTTGGAATTTAAAGCCTGTAGATCCAGGAACAGTAGGAGAGTTTGATGATACTTTAAAAGGTCGATTTGTAAACACCAATAAATCTTCTACCTATAAAATGAATTTGCCTACGGCTATTAGTTTGCAAATTGATTATTTAATTTGGAAAGACATCTACGTTAATTTAACTCCTTTTATTGCTTTTCAATTTAAAAACAATGATACTAAGGTTCATGATATTAGTAGTATTACATTAACACCACGTTGGGACCATAAATGGTTTGGTGTATTTATTCCAGTTCAGTATAGTTTCTTGAATGGCTTTAGAACAGGAGCTGCCGTGCGTTTAGGGCCATTGGTGGTTGGTACAAGTAATTTATCTCCATTAATTGGTAAAAAAGAAGTGTATGGAGCAGATGTGTATGCATTACTGAAAGTGCCAATTCCTTATGGTCATAAAAAGGATAAAGACAAAGATGGTATCTCTAATAAGAAAGATTTATGTAAAGAAATTCCAGGCACTTGGGAATTTATGGGATGTCCTGATAAAGATGGTGATCATATTCAAGACAAGGACGATAAATGCCCTGATGTTGCTGGTACTAAAGAAATGCAAGGTTGCCCAGATAAAGATGGAGATGGTGTGACAGATTTAGAAGATAGTTGCCCAGATGAAAAAGGATTAGTTGATTTTAAAGGTTGCCCTGATAGAGATGGTGATAAAATTATGGATAAGGATGATGAGTGTCCGGATGATGCTGGTTTAGCTGACTTTTTAGGTTGCCCAGATAGAGACGGAGATTTAACACCTGATAAATATGATGCTTGCCCTGATGTAGCAGGACCAAAAGAATTTAAAGGTTGTCCAGATAAAGATGGAGATACCGTATTAGATAAAGATGATGCATGCCCAGAAGTGGCGGGTGCTGTTGATAACAAAGGTTGCCCTTGGCCAGATACTGATAAAGATGGAGTAGTGGATAGAGAAGATGATTGTCCTACAACTGCAGGTTTAAAAGAATTAAAAGGCTGCCCTCCAGCTCCAGTATTAAAAGTGGAAGAGCAAAAAATTCTTGAACGAGCTTTCTCAAGTTTAGAGTTTGCTACAGGTAAGGATGTTATTAAAGCAGTATCATTGCCATCATTAAACGACTTAGCTAAATTAATGAAACAACATTCGGCGGATTGGACATTGAAATTATCTGGACATACAGATAACCAAGGTGACGCTACTAAAAACCTAATGCTATCAGAAAAACGTGCTAAGGCCGTTAAAAAATACTTAGTAAGTAAAGGTGTGGCAACAGATAAAGTTGTGGCGGAGTGGTTTGGACAAACCGTTCCAATTGCAGATAATACTACGCCAGAAGGCCGTCAGAAAAACCGCCGTGTGGAAATGAAAGTAGAGTATAAAAAATAAAAATTGTTTGTTTGTAAAAAGCCTCTTGCTAGAAATAGTAAGGGGCTTTTTTTTGTTATTACAGTAAAAAAAATATTTATTAATTCTGCCAATCACACAACTGGCGTAGCTTTTAAGCTGTAATAATGATCCATTTTCTTCGGTTGCTTCTGGATAACCAAGGTCGTGTAGTTTTTTAGTAAAATCTTCTCTGGTACTTTTTTCGGAGTGTGTGATGGTAACACGTCCTTATTCACAGCTTATATTTACATAAAATATCATTATTTATGTTTTATGTAAAACAAAAAAGCCTCATCCGCCAGCTGGCGGATGAGGCTTTTAATTTATATAGTTTAATTATTTCTTATTTTGAGCATCTACTACAGCTATGGTAATCATGTTCACAATTTCACGAACAGAGCTACCTAATTGTAATACGTGCACTGGTTTTTTTAATCCCATTAATACAGGGCCAATAGCCTCGGCACCACCTAACTCTTGCAATAATTTGTAAGCAATATTACCAGCCGCTAAATTAGGGAAGATAAAGGTATTCACATCTTTATCTACTAAAGTACTAAACGGAAACTGCTCTTTTAATAAATCATTATTTACTGCAAAGTTGGCTTGCACATCTCCATCCACAATTAAGCCTGGATAGTTTTTGTGTAATATCTTAGTGGCTTCTTGCATTTTTTTAGGAACATCTCCTTCGGCAGAGCCAAAGTTAGAGTAAGATAACATGGCAATACGAGGTGTGATATTAAATTGCTTCACTGTGCTTGCTGTTAATACGGCAATATCCGCTAATTGCTGAGCTGTAGGGTCTGTATTCATGGTTGTATCTGCAAAAAAGTAGGGTCCTTTTTTAGTCACCATAATATACAATCCAGCAACACGGCTCACACCTTCCTGAACTCCAATAATATCTAAAGCGGGTTTTATAGGCGCCCCATATTTACGAGTTAATCCCGAAATCATGGCATCTGCTAAACCTTGCTCCACCATCATGGCACCAAAGTAATTGCGATCGCGCATTAATTTACGAGCGTCATATTGAGTTAAGCCTTTACGTTGTTGCTTTTTCCATAATAAATCTCCAAACTCAGTTCTTCTTGCTTCTTCATCAGCTAACCAAGTATCAATAATAGGTGTGTCGCCCATATCAATTTGGTGCTCTTCTAATAAAGCCAATATTTTTTCTTTATTGCCTAATAAAATTGGCTTCGCAATACCTTCATCTTTGGCGACTTGAGCCGCTTTTAAAATTTTGTAAGTATCAGCCTCAGTAAATACAACACGCTTAGGATTTGATTTGGCTTTGTTAGCGATACTTCGCATTAATTTATTATCCTTACCCAAACGGTTATCTAACTCCATTCGGTAAGCATCCCAATCGGTAATCACACGTTTAGCTACTCCGCTATCAATCGCTGCTTTTGCAACAGCTGAACTTACAATAGAAATTAAACGGTTATCAATTGGTTTTGGAATAATATATTCTGTACCAAAAGTTAAGTTCTTAGATCCATAAGCAAGGTTTACATAATCAGGAACACTTTCTTTTGCTAAGGCTGCAATAGCTAAAGCCGCTGCTAATTTCATTTCTTCGTTAATGCAAGTAGCACGTACATCTAAAGCACCTCTAAAAATAAAAGGGAAACCTAATACGTTATTTACTTGGTTAGGATGGTCGCTTCTTCCTGTTGCAATAATAATATCAGGACGTGCAGCAATCGCCTCTTCGTAACTAATTTCGGGAGTAGGGTTAGCTAAGGCAAATACAATACAGTTTTTTGCCATCGAGCGAACCATATCTTGCGATAAAATATTTCCTTTAGATAAACCAACAAATACATCAGCACCTTTAATGGCTTCTTCTAATGTGTTTACTTTAGTGTTATCCGAAGCAAAAAATGTTTTGTATTGGTCTAAGTCAGTACGATTTTTATTAATCACACCTTTACTGTCTAACATTAAAATGTTTTCTTTTTTAACGCCAACTGCAATGTACATTTTAGCGCATGAGTTAGCCGAAGCACCAGCACCGTTAATAACCAACTTCACTTCACTCATTTTTTTGCCAGATATTTCTACAGCATTCAATAAACCAGCCGAAGAAATAATAGCAGTACCATGTTGGTCGTCGTGCATTAAAGGAATATTTAATTCTTCTTTTAAACGGCGTTCAATTTCAAAACACTCAGGCGCTTTAATGTCTTCAAGGTTAATGCCACCAAAGGTGCAAGCAATATTTTTGACGGTGTTTACAAATTCGTCAATATTTTTTGTGTCTACTTCAATATCAAATACATCAATATCAGCAAAGATTTTAAATAATAAACCTTTTCCTTCCATTACTGGTTTTGAAGCCAACGCACCAATATCTCCTAATCCTAAAACAGCAGTACCGTTACTAATCACTGCTACTAAGTTTCCTTTAGCCGTGTATTTATAAGCGTCTTCTTGGTTCTTTTCAATTTCTAAACAGGGTTCGGCAACACCTGGCGAATAGGCAAGAGTTAAGTCTCTTTGAGTACTATATGGTTTAGTGGGAATTACTTCAATTTTTCCGGGTCTTCCTTGAGAGTGATAATCAAGGGCATCTTGTTTTCTAAATTTTGCCATAAATGTTAAATTTAAGAGAACGAAAGTACTGTTTTTAAGCCAAAAAAGTAAATTATTATTGAGTAAAAGATTTTCGATATTATTCATATATTAGCCATTATCTCAGGTTCATGAAAAAATCATTACTAATCTTATTTTTTGTTGTCTCTTTCATCTCAGTAAAAGCACAGACTGCTAATTTTGAATGGGCTAAGAGTTTTTATGGTCTTGGACAAGCGTTCCCTTTTTCTATTACTACAGATAAATTAGGTAATGTTTATAGTATTGGAAAATTTTATAATACAATTGATATTGATTTTGGAGTAGGGGTTAACAATTTAACTTCTTTCGGTTATTCAGATATTTATATTACCAAAATAGATTCTACGGGAAATTTAGTTTGGATAAAAAGGTTTGGTGATAATCTCTCTGATGATGGAACTTATCTAACGATTGATGTTTCTGGAAACTTAGTAATAATTGGGAATTTTACGGGTAGTATTGATTTTGACCCAGGTGTTGGAACATTTATTTTAACATCGCCAACAAGTGTATACCCTTTGTTTTATGCCAAATATACTGCCAATGGCGATTTTATTTGGGCTAAAAAAATTGAAGATGTAAATACTGCTATTTCAGGAAGATCCTTAGTAACTGATAAATTAGGAAATATTTTAGTTACGGGCCAATATCAAGGTACCAGTTCTCCAGATTTTGACCCAGGCGTAGGGGTCTATAATTTACCTCAAAGCTCTGGTAATTTTGATGTTTTTATAACAAAATTAGATTCAATGGGTAATTTTAATTGGGCTAAAAAAGTAGGAGGAACATTAACTGATATTGGCATGTCAATATTAGTTGATTCATTGAATAATGTTTATACATCTGGATTGTTTTCTAATACAGTTGATTTTGATCCAGGACCAGCTTCCTATACTCAAACAGCATTAGGAGCAAGCTATAAAGATATATTTGTTTTAAAACTTAATGCTTTAGGTGATTTTGTTTGGGTTAAAAATTTTGGTAGTACTGGTGATGAAAATTGTAATGCTACTAAAATGGATGGATTGGGAAATATTTATATTGCTGGTAGTTTTAATGGGAATACAGATTTTGATCCCAGTGCAGGTGTCTATAACATAAATTTAGTTGGATATAAGGATGGATTCGTATCTAAAATTGATACAGCTGGTAATTTTATATGGGCAAAAAGTATTAGTGGTCCTGTTTATAAAGAGGTAATGTCGATTGATGTTGATGATGTTGGCAATAGTTATATTACAGGTTACTATACTTCACCAACAGATTTCGATCCAGGAGCAGGAACTTATACTTTGGCTGCAGTATATAGCGATACGTATATAGAAAAATTAAATCCTTCGGGTGATTTTGCCTGGGTAAAAGCTATAGGAAGTAGTGTAGGAGTGAGAGGTTTATCTATATGTGTGGATGATTTTAATAATGTTTATACTACAGGTTGGTTTGGAGGAACTGTTGATTTTGATACAAACCCTACAACAACTTATACTATAACTTCGGGAAGCAGTTATAATGTTTTTATTCATAAATTGAGTCAAAATATTACAACTACCGAAAATGAGTTATCAGTAATAGATAATAGCAACTATGTGTATCCAAATCCTAATAATGGTTTATTTACAATTGAGACAAAAGCAAAGTCTCAAGTTATAATAACTAATATGTTAGGACAGGAAGTGTATCGTGAAATTATAAGTTCAGGTAAGCAAAGTTTACAAATGCCAGAAGTAGTAGCAGGAATTTATACTTTAACAGTAATTAGTGACAAAAAAAAACAAACATTTAAATTCATAAAACAATAACCCATGAAAAAAACTTTACTAGCCTTCATTTTTATATCTTCATTATTTTCAACCCAAGCACAAACTACTATTGTGGATAGTATTTTTGTAGGTGGTATTTATCGTAACTATAGATTGTATGTGCCAGCTCTTTACAATGGTTCAACCGCTCGCCCCTTGATTTTTAATTTACATGGGTATACTAGTAACGCGCTTCAGCAACAGCAATACAGTAATTTTAAGCCTATTGCAGATACGGCTAATTTTTTAATGGTTTTCCCTAATGGAACAAAAGATGGTTCTAATCAACCATTTTGGAATGCAGGAATGTCAAGTGCAATAGTTAATGATATCGCTTTTTTAAATGCTTTAATTGATTCTTTGGATTTAACGTATAACATCAATTTAAATCGTGTATACTCAACAGGAATGAGTAATGGTGGTTTTATGAGTCATACCTTAGCTTGTGAGTTAAGTAATAGGATAACGGCTATTGCATCTGTAACTGGAAGTATTTTCACGACTCAATATGGCGGAAATTGTCATCCAACTCGCCCAGTGCCTGTTATGCAAATTCATGGCACCAATGATCCAACGGTTCCATACGCCGGTTCAAGCACAATGATGCCGATTGATACTATTGTGAAATATTGGGTGACTAAAAATAATTGTAATGTAACCCCAACATTTAGTAATGTGCCCAACACAAGCACAACCGATGGTTGCACGGCGGAACATTATAAATATTTGAATGGAACCTCTGGAAGTTCTGTAGAATTATATAAAATCATTGGAGGTACACATACTTGGCCAGGTTTTCCTTTTGGAGGAGTAGGAACAAATCTAGATATCAATGCTTCAAAAGAGATTTGGAGATTTTTTAGTAAATATTCTTTATCAACATTAACAGCAGTGAACGAAAGCGAACTATTGAAAAATACCTTGAAAATGTATCCAAATCCAGCAACCTCTGTATTGAATTTTAATTTAGAGAATGAATCATCTGTTTCTGTTATTATATCGGATGTTTTAGGAAAAGTAGTGTTAGCAGAAACAACGCAAACAAATTCTGTTTTAGTAGATAAATTAAAATCAGGCATTTATTTCATTACTGTTAAAACAGAGAATGGAGCAGAGGCTAAGGTGAAATTTATTAAAGAGTAATTACTTTTTTAAAATCTCTTTTTTATAAACTGGCAATAAACTTAAAAACTCCTTTACAGTTGTTTCTAAATTTGAAATCGTTCCTCTACCGCCAGCTGCGTTTATATGTCCGCCACCATTAAAGTGTTTGCGAGCAAATTGGTTCACATCAAACTTTCCTTTGCTACGGAATGAAATTTTTATTTTGCCTTCACCCTCGCTAAAAAATGCGCAAAAAGTAATGCCTTTAATAGAGAAAGGGTAATTCACAATTCCTTCTGTATCTCCTTTTTGGTTATTGAATCTTTTTAATTCAGCTTCCGATAAAGCCATATACGCCGTTTGTAATTCGGGAATTACCACCATTTTTTCGGTTAAGCAATAGCCTAATAATTTCACACGACTTTCGCTATAAGTATCATAAATAGCGCTATGTATATCGCTTGGCTGTAAACCTGTTGCTAATAAATCAGCTAAAATTAAATGTGTTTTTGGTGTAACACTGTCAAAACGGAACGAACCAGTATCTGTCATAATACCAGTATATAAGCAAGCGGCTATGTTTTTGTCGATTAGTTTTTTGCCACCTAAGCCAACAATAAATTCATGCACTAATTCACAAGTAGAACATGCTTTTACGTCATGAAACATTAATGTCGCGTAAGTATCCGGTTGTTGATGGTGATCAATTAAGACTTTTTTTGCCGTTGAGTTTTGTAATAATTCACCTAAGCCTTCTAAGCGCGAATAGTTATTAAAATCAAGTGTAAATATTAAATCACTTTTAGCAATAATGCCAGCCGCTTTTTTTTGATTTTTACTAAACTCTACAACTTTTTTATTACCAGGTAACCATTGCAAAAATTCAGGATAGTCGTTAGGTGTAATAACGGTAACGTTCTTTTCAACTTTTACTAAATAATTATAAAGCGCCAAAGACGAGCCCATCGCATCTCCATCAGGATTGTAATGAGTAACAATAACAATATTATTTGATTTTTTTAATAAAGCCTTAAACTTAGGAAACGAGTCTTTTTGCATGATTTAATTTTGTTGCACAAATTTAGGGTATTTTAAGTCGTTTATTTGATATAAACACAATATTTGTATCTTTGCAGCCTAAAAAAAATATAATGGCAGGAAATATCACATTTACAATGATTAAGCCCGATGCAGTTGAGGCTAACAACATCGGACCAATTTTAGCGAAAATAAACCAATCAGGTTTTACAATTGTAGCTATGAAATACATGAAATTAAGCGCTGAAACAGCTGGTAAATTTTATGAAGTTCACAAAGAACGTCCTTTTTATGGCGAATTAGTAAGTTATATGAGCAGCGGACCAATTGTTGCAGCCGTATTATCTAAAGATAACGCAGTAGCAGAATACAGAACTTTAATTGGAGCAACTGATCCAACTAAAGCTGATGAAGGAACTATTCGTAAACTATTTGCTAAATCTATTGCTGCTAACGCCGTTCATGGTTCTGATAGCGATGAAAACGCTAACATCGAAGCAAATTTCTTTTTCTCTCAAATCGAGCGTTTCTAATTAATTAGAAGGATATATTAAAAAGGCTGTTCCGATTTGGAGCAGCTTTTTTTTGTCAGGCTGAGCGGAGTCGAAGCCTAGACAACACCCTTCGACTCCGCTCAGGGTGACAGTTGCAAGTGACAAAAAATAATTATATTTAATCATGCAATTTCACTTAGGATTTCAACCAGTAATTAGTCAGCATAAAATTACCCACCAAGATGGTGTGTTGTTTTTTGGCTCTTGTTTTAGCGAACATATTGCTAATAGAATGCTTGATTTGAAATTTAAAATTTATACCAATCCATTTGGTATTGTTTTTAATCCTAAAAGTATAATTACATCATTATATCGCATTATTCATAAAAAGTATTTTAAAGAAGAAGATGTGTTTGAAAAAGAAGGGTTATGGTATTCGTTAGAAGCGCATAGTTCTGTTTTTTCAACTTCAAAAAATGAATTATTAGAGACTTTAAATCAGTCTATTGATATATGGAATCAAGAATTGCATCAAGCGAGTTATTTGGTTATTACTTTTGGTTCCGCTTTTGCCTATCAACACAAGCAACAAGAAAAAGTAGTAGCTAATTGTCATAAATTACCTCAAGCTTTATTTGAAAAGACCTTGTTAGAAAATCACGAAATCATTGTTGATTTTCAAGAATTAATAGAAGATTTAAAATCCATTAATCCACATTTGAAGTGGATGTTTACGGTTTCTCCAGTCAAACACCTACGAGATGGAGTAGTGGAGAATAATTTAAGTAAAGCCATTTTAATTCAATCAGTTCATCAATTAGTAAAGCAAAATGCTAACTGTTTTTATTTTCCAGCTTATGAATTAGTAACAGATGATTTACGTGATTATCGTTTTTATGAATCGGATATGGCACACCCAAACACTCAAGCCATTAATTATGTTTGGAAGAAATTTTCGGAAGTATACTTTAATGAGTTGACTAATTCGATAAATGAAAGAGTATTACAGATTCATCAAGCCTATCATCATCGTTTGTTTAATAAAACTACAGAAACATCAATGAAGTTTAAACATAATTTTTATCAAAAATGTGTGACACTTCAGGCTGAATACAATTATATAGATTTAAGTAAAGAGTTACACTATTTTAATACACAAGAAGATTAAACAAGTAAAACATATATTTTTTGATTTAGATAATACACTTTGGGATTTTGAAAAAAACTCCAGAGAGGCACTTTTGCATTTATTTAACGAGCATAAGATTGAAGAAAATTGCAGTACAAATTTTGATAATTTTATTGAAGTGTATGAAGCCATTAATCATGAATTATGGCATCTGTATAGCTTAAAGCAAACAACCAAAGAAGAACTACGCTATCAACGTTTTCACAAAGCGTTTTTACATTTTAATTACGATAATTTACACTTAGCACATCATTGGGCAGATGATTACTTGAAAATATCTCCATACAAAACTCATTTAATTGATGGAGCGATGGATGTATTGTTGTATTTACAAGAAAATTATCAGCTACATATTATTACTAATGGTTTTAAAGAGGTGCAACATATCAAATTAGATTACAGTAATTTGAAACCATTTTTTGAGCACATTATTATTTCGGAAGAACATGGTTTTAATAAACCAGATATTAAAATTTTTGATTTAGCCCAACAGTTAACCAATGCTCAAAATCATGAATGTGTGATGATAGGTGATAATTATGATGCTGATATCCTTGGCGCTTTAAATGCTCAATGGAAGGCTATTTATTTGTCTGAAAATGAAATAAATAATCTAGACGAGAATTATACTCAAATCAACCGATTAATTTATTTAAAAGAACTATTTTAATAATTAGGGTTTAGCTAACCATTTTTCTATTTCTTCTTGGTCTAGATGACTATAATTAATCTCGTTTACTACAACAGAATTATTTACCATATATATAGTGGGCAGTCTATATCCCGCCAGATAAATGAATGAACTTCCATTTAAAACACAATAATCTATATTCCTAGCTTTTGTGTCTTCAAAAAACGTTTGAATTTTTTCATAGTCTCCATTTAAAATCAAATAGATAGAGATGGATGAATTTTGTTCTTTAATTAATCTTAATTTTTTTGCCGCTGTTCTGCAATGAGAACAGGTTAAACTCATAAATGCAATAATATGTTTTCCTTTACTTAATGATTTTGGAGGTGTATGTATTTTAGCATTATTATAAACACTATCTAATTCTAATTTATATTGGTTTTCTTTTTTTGATAAATAAGAAGATGAATAATCTAAATCAACATAATTTAAAATATGAGGCATCGCAAATGCTGATATAAAAGTTGCTATTAAAATTTTTTTTCCATATTTATGATAATTTATACCATCATAATATTTATAAATGACAAAAGAAAAAACGATAAGAATGCCATTTTTAATTAAAGCTTGGAGTGGGCTCATGACAATTGCTGTTCCAAAGCAACCACAGTTTCCATTATTTCCTGTTTTAATAATGATAAACAGAAGATAAATCGAAAAAAACACTAATGAGCCAAGGGTTAATTTAATAGTAATTCGTTTGATGTATAATCCAAAAATTAATAGCAAGCCTATGAAAAATTCTAGACCAATCATAAATCTTGCGATAAAAGGAGCGAGTTTCCACCCTCCAATACCTAAATCAACAAAGGTATACTCAAATGGCTCTATCGGATAAAGTTTTGTATAGCCGCTGAATATAAATATGAAGCCTATCACAGAACATGCTATAAAAAATAATATTTTTAAAAATATTGGCTTCATAATAATTAGGTGAATTTACAATTTTTTACGGTCTTGTTTTTATAACAAAAACAATTTCAAACATAAAAAAAATAAAAAAGGTTATTACATCTGTAATAACCTTTTTTATGAATTTGATTTTTTTTAATTAAGTGAACAAGAAGTATAACCGTAACTTCCGTATGAGCTACAAGTTGAAGAGGCGTTACTTCTTGTGTCTCTAATAGTGTATGTTCCTGCTGAACCTCCAGAAACATCATAAGTACATGAACAAGTATAGTTTTTTCTGCAAGATGCTAAACTAGAAGAAACTATAACAATAGCTAATAAGATAATTTTTTTCATTTTGTTTTTTATTTACTCAAATTTAATTTTTATTTAGATACAAGCACCATATTTATGATAACTTATTTTTAGTTTATTATCAAGTTTATAAAAAAAAGCTGCCATTTTAGGAGGCAGCTTTTTTATAAGAAATTAGATTAAGGCTATTGAATAGTACAATCTGTAATACTTGATGAAAGAGCTGTACAAGTACTTTTAGCATTGTCTTTAGTGTCTTTAATTGTTGAACGACTAGACTCAACGTTAGAACCTTTATAATTACAAACACAAGTGTAATCTTTTTTACAAGAAGCAAACGAAATAGCCATTAAAGCTAAAATAGATAATGTTAATTTTTTCATTTTTAAAATTTTAAGTTAGAATTCAAATATAATATTTATCGAGAAGTAAAAAAATCTTGGTATTGCATTTAAAATTAGCCGTGAATAGTCTCTTTTTTACTGTAGTTTTTAATCACTTCTGCTTCGTAGTTTAACCATTGTTGCCATCTAGCATCAATATCTTCTACATGGCTGCCGTATTTTCTAGCAAAGCTAATAAATAGGGTGTAATGTGTTGCTTCGCTAATCATCAATTCTTTGTAAAAAGATTTTAAATCCTCGTCATTAATTTTTTCTGATAACAGTTTAAAGCGTTCGCAACTTCTAGCTTCAATCATAGCACCAAATAATAAGCGATCAATTAAAACAATTTCTTTTCGATGGTCACCTTTTCTCATGAATTTATAAAGATCTCCTACGTATTCATCTTTACGTTCATAACCTAATTTTAAACCTCTTTCTTGTATTTTTTGGTGAACCATTTCAAAATGGCTGAGTTCTTCTTTCGCTAATTTCACCATTTCATCAACCAAATCGCTGTAATATGGGAACGAAATCATAATAGTTAAAGCGTTTGTTGCCGCCTTTTGCTCGCAATAAGCATGGTCAGTTAAAATTTCTTCGATGTTTTTCTCAACGATATTTACCCATCGAGGGTCGGTTTCAAGTTTTAGTCCTAACATGTGCTTTAATATTTCGGTGAAATAATTTTAGCAAAATTAGAACATATAACTATAAGATGAAAGGAATTTGTTAATCTCTTAATTTATCTAATAAATTATTAAGCGTATTGATTTCTTCGTCGTTTAACGATTTAATGTTTTCTTTAGATAATTCATCAATATAATCTAATGATTTTAATAGTTCCAAACCTTTGTCGGTTATGATGATATCAACACTTCTTCTATCATTAGGACATTCTTTTCTAAGCAATAATTGTTTTGTAAATAGCTTATCAACTATTCTAGACGCATCACTCATTCGGTCTAACATTCGTTCTTTAATGAGTTTAATATTGCAAGGATTAGGATATTGTCCTCTTAAAATACGAAGAACGTTATATTGCTGTACAGTAACATCCGAATCTTTAAATAAAGAATCCTGTTTGGCAGTTAACCAATTAGTGGTATAAATCAAATTCAGCATCAACTTTTGTTGAATATTTTTGAATTTTTTTTGTTGTATTTCGTCTTCTAATTTCAATTTTTTAGGATATAAAAAAGTCCCTAGTATAACTAGGGACTAAATTAAGTTTTTTTATTAATTACTTAGCTTTAGTAATTTCAACATTAATGTCTAATCTTACATCTTCGCTCACTGCAACTCCACCAGCTTCTAAAGCGGCATTCCATGCTAAACCAAAGTCTTTGCGGTTAATTATTCCAGTAACTTTAAAAGCGTAACGCTCCATTCCGTATGGATCTTTTACAATTTTAGAAGCACCAATGGCATTTAATGTAACCGTTTTAGTTACTCCGTGCATTGTTAATTCTCCTGTTAAAATATATGTGTTTTTAATTTTCCCTGCTTTCATTGATTTACTCACGAAAGTAATTTTTGGAAATTTAGCTACATCAAAAAAATCAGGGCTTTTTAAATGACCATCTCTTTTTTCATCATCTGTATTAATACTGGCTGCATCTACCGAAAATTCGATTTTAGCATCTGTAAAATCAGCATCCGCTTTAGATGAAGAAACTTTTCCTTCATACATTTTAAATTTACCTTCAGTTTCGCTAACCATCATGTGGGTTACAGCAAATCCTAATTTACTGTGAGATGCATCTATATTCCAGTTTGTTTGTGCTTTTGCACTTAAAGAGATAGCTGCTACAGCTATTAATGTTTTAAAAGTAGTTTTCATGTTTTTTTATAATATTAGTTTGAATACAAATATATGTTATAACATTATATGTTGCAACATATATTTGTAAAATTTTTGTTAAAAAATTTACTTAAAACAAAACCCCCTAAATCTAGTAGATTTAGGGGGTTAAATATTTTTAGGGTTAATTACTTAATAATCATTAATTTCTGACTTGGTAAAACAATGTTATCAGAAGAAAACATAATATTATAAGTTCCAGGCATAATATCTACAGGTAAAACAAAAGTATTTACACCTTTTGTAACAT
>Ga0208628_1000431_pt1 | contig 21156 bp, 22 predicted proteins | sample LakWasMet16_LOW5_2_FD_183864 | JGI IMG/M metagenome (GOLD analysis project Ga0208628, IMG submission 183864) | Freshwater sediment methanotrophic microbial communities from Lake Washington under simulated oxygen tension - Sediment Metagenome... | ecosystem: Environmental > Aquatic > Freshwater >... | reverse complement strand
CTCCAGACAACTGCAGAATTTATGTCCAGTCTTTCAGGCAAGGTGCCTTGCTAAAGCCGCTGATTACAAGCTATAAACCATTCGACACGAAGTTACTGTGCATAAAAGGAAACTTCACATAATGGCCATTATGCAAAGCTTTGCATAACGGCCAAAACCTGCCGATCAATCTTGATCTTAAAATGACCAATTAACGCCTTTTATTGGGCAGTCAGTGTAGCTACCTACCTCGGTTAGCGAAGCCTAACCTAAGAAAAGTCTATCGATCAAACGAAAGCTTATCATTCCCGCGATTACGCTTACAGTTACGCGACTACACGGATTAACCTTCGATGGTGTCAGTAACTGTCGTGAGAAATTATGTCCTTGGCAATGTGTTTATCATTTCCACAGCAATGATTTCGAGTATGCGTCTGTCAGTCCCTATTCTACCTTGAATCACGACATTTTTGTCATTATGAAAAGCGTCATACAAATCATCGTATTGTTCTTCAGAAAAAGAACAAATAGTATCTATATTAGAAGAGTTACGGATTGTGCAAACTAACTTATCCTTATCAAACTCTCCAATCCTTCCTTCTTTTGTTTCCAACGAACGTTGTAGCTCTCTACTTTCGGAAATTGCTTGTTTGACCTTTATAGTGCAATCTCTTGTTAATGTTAATGCTTGACTACCGACTAGCCTGCCTTTAACTTCTGTAGCTGTGATTTGTCCATGCTTTGGTGGAACTAGCTCCTTTAATACATATAACATATTAAGTTCTGGCAAAGGCATGTTGGAAGTGTTAGATGTAAGCCAATTAAGTGACTCAATTAATTTACCAGCTCCCTTATTGTATATTTCCATTCTCTTATTTTGCTCAAAACCAATAACGCTCGGAAAGCCTGGCAAATTGGCTTGAGTTTCAATTTCATGGGCAGAACGAGATGTATTTGTTGGCGCAATACCATCGAGCGCTTCCTGTGAAGAAGGAATATCGAAGGCAACTTCAAAACTATTGAAAGCAAATCGTTTTGCCATAACCCCATATAATTTTCTAAATTGTTCGTCCGGTCTGCCTAAATTAGATGCGGCATTATTAACCGTTTCGAAAAGAGTTTTAAGCGCCGAAGTTGGCCCGCTGATAGCCCGCGCAACAACACTAGCAGGTATCTCGCCTTCGCGAAGGCCGTCACCAATAAGGCGATAAGCTAAAAGTGGCTCTAACTCTGGCCAAAGTGGGGCATCTCGATGTGGCTTTGCGTGGACAGGAATTGAATCAAGATCACTTATCCATCCACTAGTGACTTCACCACGGATCACATCAATAACCCATAGCCAAGGTTGACGCAATGCGTCATGAACAGTTTTTGAGCCCTGCTTTAAGTGCCGAATCAAATTACGGTCAGCGGGCACAACCAAATACCGGAGGCAGTCAGAGTCTGTATCTTCATCGCATTCGTACCAAAGATACATCAATGAGCCATTGATGGTGGTAAAGATACGTGGCCCATCAAAATCGTAAAGAACCTCATGAGGCCTATACTCAAATTGATCTGTTAAGCACCCTAATTGTTGATTAATTTCCCAGAGCATCTAATTACACCTGAACAAAATTAGAAAACAATTCATGGCGATCAACCTCTTTGCAAGGCCACCATGTCATGTGACGAGGATTTTTGGCCGAATCGGTCTCAGCAATCTTTCCATCTCTTGGACTTAGCTCTGCTTCCCCGATAAATGGTCCAAGTCGAGGGAATAAGCTAATCTGGTGCTTACAACTTTCGTATGTTGGAAATACTGAAATACCATGACGTTTACAAGCGTCATCCCCAGTCGCATCTTTAGCCCTGCCTCTTTCTGCCTGGCTTTTGCAATCAGATGCGGATGGTTGATTAGTCTTAAATGCCATATAAACCATTAATTGACAATCTACTGCATTAGATAAAGGACAATCAGCTGGTAACGTGTCGGGGAAGTTCATACTTATAATAATTAAAGATATTATCCAATCGTATTTACGTAGAGCTTAGTATATTCTCTATGGCATAAGAAAAAAGTAATTATTTAATTCTTTCTACTTGAACAGCGCTACTCACATTATCAACTTTCATTGCACATCCGCCTTTAGAAGGATAAATAATAACGCTTGGTCGATACGCATAATGATACGTGTATGCATAGGCTGACTGCTGCCATACTTCCCCATTGGTAAGCTTAAAGACCGATTCCCCATCCCATCCTTCAAAATTACCCTCTATATTGCTTTCTATCGCCTCTTGGCAGTAACGGCTATCTGCTTGGGCTAATGCTGGTAAACACGCAAACAGAATTATTAAACATAATCTCATATTCATACCCTATTATTACAACAAAACTCCTAAGATACTCTAAAACGATGAGCATAGATATCAGCTAAAGCTTACAACGGCAGGGATATTAACGACGCCCAAAGCGTGAATGGCTTTATTAGTTTCGCTATCTTGCTCATAAAAGGGAGCAAGACCTTATTACACCTAACTCGCAATAAGGTCTTGCTGTTGATTTTGGCGTTCTAGGCTTTGCCGCGTCTATTAAGACTTTGATTTTGCGTTTCTTTTGACTAGTTACATTTCGATCACCATGAGCCGCCAAACCTTGTTTATACTGCATTTCAGCGGTCACGGGTGCCGGATAAGATGTATCTGCAATCGGCCAGCCCATGTGTTACATAGCTGGGCAGTTATTCCACAAATACGCTGTACCGTCATGTCATGTTCTGCTTTCATCCGGTTAAATGTTTTCCAGTGCATCCCCTTGGGCTTTGCTCCATCTGGAAACGCGATTCCAGGCTGCCAGCGCCGCTATTCTTTGCATAGAATGAATCTTGGCGCGTACCACGAATGGAAAAAATCCAACTCTAGCCCTTACGATGCCTATGATTGGCTGCGTACCATAAGCGCGAATACATGCGCGGAATGGCTGCCATAAATAAGACGGTAGCCCCTGTGCTATTTAGATTTTAATGCGCGGATTGCCGTTCACAATGATCTCGCAGAATTGTGCCTTTCGGCTGCGACACTTAGAGTCTGATTTCCATAAAACAGCATCCAATCAAGCCCAATAAAACACCGTTTAATTATATTTAAGATCAACAGCTTGTTCAGCACTTGCTATCTTACCTTTGAGGATGGATATTCTGCGTTTAATGTCAAAAAAACAATTGTCTTAATATTTCTGAATAACCTTTCCACTCTTTGTATCAACCACCTGATCAGGGCCTGCTGGGGCCAAAATATGCCCATTTTTTGTTCCAAAATACCCACCATCACCAGTAGGAGCAAAGTATTCCCCTGTTCTTGGGTCGATAGCTCCTTGTTGTACTTGCTCTTGAGCTTGTTGTTGGACTCGTGCCTGAGGTTGTTGTTGATATCGCACCTGAGATTGTTGTTGAGATCGTGCCTGTTGCTGAGCGCGCGCCCGATTTAGCTCATTTTGTTGCTGCATCATAACTTGCTCTTGTTGCCGTCTTGCCTGCGCCTGTTTTTGCTTAAGGGCTTGTTGTTGATCTCGCGCTTGGGCATGTTCATCGCCATAATCACGTGATTGCTGTAACAATGGTGCATTTCTCGCCGCCTCAGTTACTCCGCTATTAACGGAATCCCAATAAGCCTTAGATTTATCAGGCGACATAGTGAAGAACTGATCATACTTCACATTACCATCAGCCGCACCTTGACCATCACTTTCTGATCTTTCTGGATGGTACATACCGTCATCAACTTCATATTCCCAATTTGCAGGCTTTCCCGCTTCTTTATCTGATTCGCCAGAAACGATTCCTACCATAGTGCTAAATAGAGTTAATATTGCCAATAAACTTTTCATAGGGATTGTCGTAAGTGTTGAGATTAATTTTTATAGTATTGGAAAACTCATAACTTTGAATTAGAAACAATTACTTTTGATTCTTAAAATCAAATTTTGTTAGGGTGCATGCATTTGCTTTTCCTCTGGAAAAATCGCCGTTCAGGATGAGCTCAAAGAATTGTGACCTTCGGCTGTGACACTTAGACGCTGATGCTACGAATATTCAAGCTTTGCTTGTGACATTATGCCATTAGATGCTTTTTCCTCTCAGAACAACCTTGACCTAACCTTGACATTTCCTCGCCGTAACCTCGCAGTCATTCTTAGTGAAACCTTATTGTTTCGGTTTGCGCCACTCATAATCTTTAGCGCATAACTCAGTGATTCGCTTATTCAGGGATTCAGCCCTTTCAAGTGTCAATGTATCTAAATTACCAAACGCTCTTGCGGCCTGGTTAATTAACCGCAAAAAAGGACGCATACCTCCGCAGTAAGCGTTACGCGATACGATTGCCTTACCCTCTGCTGTTCTTGCGCCGGTACTGTGTTGCCAGGGCTGCCATGTGCGAATTGCCAATGATTGTGCTGCTCGCTGTTCCGGTGTCCATTTTCTGGCCGCCATATTTTCCTCTGAGCTAATAGTTTGTTTCGCAGATTGGCTACTTTTTGCCAACTTGCTGTTGATTTTGCGTCTATGATGACCGTCTAAGCCTCGCCAATGCTAGCTTTATGCGTTCACCATGCTGTTGCTGTTGCTGTTGCTGTTGCTGTTGCTGTTGCTGTTGCTGTTGCTGTTGCTGTTGCTGTTGCTGTTGCTTTTCCGTTTCTTTTCCCGTCTAAGCGCCGCCGTATATGGGTTTAGGTGTTTCTTTTATGTTGCATTTAATCCCTAAAAACAATTGCCTTAATATTTCTGAACAAATTTTCCAGTCCTTGTATCAACCACCTGATCAGGACCTGCTGGGGCCATAACATGGCCATTTCTTGTTCCAACATACCCGCCATCGCCAGTAGGAGCGAAGTATTCTCCTGTTCTTGGATCGATAGCTCCTTGTTGTTCTTGAGGTTGTTGTTGGGCTCGTGCCTGAGGTTGTTGTGAATATCGTACCTGAGCTTGTTGTTGGACTCGTTCCTGTTGCTGTGCTCTCACCCGGTTTAGCTCATTTTGTCGCTGTACTATGGCTTGTCCCATTGATTGCTCTCTAGTCTGCGCCTGTTTTTGCTTCAGGCTAGTCAGGTTTATTGCTCTGGCTAATTCATTCTGATCTTTTCTGATTTGCGCTGCCTCACTCGGACTAGCCACCTGCATCTCATAATTCGGATCACCATCAGCGCCTTGTCCATCCCTTTCTGGAGAGAATGCCTCTGCGCGTGACCTACTTTTAGTATATACATGCCTTTTTACTGGCTTGTCGGCCACCTCGACTGAACTGGTAGCTTGCGCTTTATAATGAAGGTCGTCGTTAGATACAGTTTCCGACCTTTCTGGATGGAACATCCCGTCATCAACTTCATACTCCAATTTTTCTGGATGGAACATCCCGTCATCAATTTCATGCTCCAAATTGTTTGTTGGTTTTCCTGCTTCTTTGCTTGGCTCGCCGTAAACGCTTCCTACCATAGTGGTAAACAAGGTTAATATTACCAATAGATTTTTCATAAGAGCTGTCCTAGCTGTTGAGATTAATTTTTTATAGTGCGGATAATCTCACAATTATTGAATTAGAAAAAAGAATTTAACGCTTAAACTCAGGTTTTATCAGGTTGCATGAGTTCGATTTTTTCTCACTATTTCTATCGCACTTACTCACACTTTGCGATAAACAAGACCATCGGCAATATTAGCTTTTGTCAGCCTGTATGAGTTCGCTTTTTCTTCGGGCAATTACCGTTCATGGCTGAGCGTTTTTTCCTTCTGCGGTGTTTGGCCCAGTGCTGCACCCGCCATGCCATTTACAGCGTCCATTGGCATAAATTGCCTTTTGTTTGCAGGTCGTCCCAGAACTGGTCTTTGCGCCACATTGCAGGTCTCGCAGATCTTCCGACATTGATGGGGCCGAGATGGCCGGTCGATAACCTCGCTCAGCATTGGCCGCATAAACTTTGTTGCATTCCTGATAGTATGCTTTTAATCTCTTCCGTTTTTCTGGTGTACTCATACCTCCCCCTAACCTCACCTGTCTATGACTTCGCTTTTTATCAAATCCAGATTTACACATTCTAGAGATGGTTAAGTGGTTTATTGTCTGGCCTTCTACTCAATGGAATACGCTTTTATTTGCCTTTTTGCGTTATCCCATGCGCCTTGACATAAATCGCCTTTAATACCAGTCAACTTGACCCTATCGCCGATCTCGCACGTTAATAACTGGGTTGCCATCTCCGCTTGCGCCATAATTCGCCAGCGTCGCTTTGAGCTATCCTTGATAAAGGCTGTTACGGTCATCACATGAGCCCATCCAAGTCGATTTGGTTGTGTAATTAAATATCCGCTGACGCTGCCCTCGGTCGGGTTATGTGTCCATGATGCTGCTTTATCCATGCTGGGGTTTGATCCTCTCGTAGTGGTAATAGTAGGTGTGTCCCAAATGGGATAACGCAAACGACTGAAATAATGCCGTTTGTGTCTCAAATGGGATAACACAAACAGAGTGGCGCGGGTTTTGTGTCTCAAACGGGATAACACAAATCAATTTAGCGTTATCCCTTTTGAGACGGTTGAATTAATTTTCAGGCTGCCATTGTTCCCAGTCATTTGACGGCGGACGGTCACAGAACGGCATCCAGGTGATACGCCATTCCCGCGCCCGGCTGCCGTGTCGACTGCTGAACTGCGATAGCTCAACACAACAGATAAACCCACGCTCCGCAAGGGCGGCAAACGCTTTGCAGGCCGTATTCAGCTTGCAGGGGATTTTCTCGGCGGCCTCTCTAACGCCATAAGCGATTGGCTTGTCATTGCGCCATTGCTCATGTAGTAACAGGATTAAAACCTTTTGCTGTGCCGTTAAGCTCATAAAGGCCGGACTGTTCAGCATCCTGCGATTAATGGCCAGCGTCCCGCCGTTGCGGTCAAAAGGGAGAGGTTTCTTCCTTTTCCCCATGCCTAACCCTCAAGCCGCGCCGCTGGTCTTTTTTGAAGCAGTTGTTTCCTGTCTTCAAAGGTAAAACCTAATTCGATCAAGCTGGCCACCTGCCTCTGCACCTGATTCATTCGTTGCATATGCTCGGCATTTAACGCATCACGGACATTGTCAACGCCATGCAAAGCTTTAAAGTGCTTGGCATCTATGCCGGTGACGATGCGGTTGATCAAGTTGCACTCATTGCTGAAATGATAGGGTTTCGGTTCAGCGTGAGCATAGAGTATGGCTTCAGTTAAAGGTCTAAAGCCTGTTTTTAATTCCAGCCGGTGAGAAAGACGCTGCTGTTCATCTGCGATTCGCTGTTCTATCCACCGATCCAGGCGGTATTCAAATTCAACATCCAGCCATCTTGCAAAAGGCAAGGCTAATCTTTTGTTAAGCCATGTGCCCTGATGTTTGCCGCCTTTGACAGTTTTAACCACATCCTCGTAGATGAATTTTTCATCTTCCAGAATCAATTTAATGTAACCGTTTGCCTGTTTTGACTTAAGCCATTCAGCCGGTTTTTTACCAAATTGCCGCGCCATCTCGGTAGCATTAAAGTCGATTCTGCCGGTTGTGCCGATCAATGATATTTCGGCGGTGACATGGTTTTCACCTATTTTGACTAATTCACATTTCATATTGGCTTTTTCCTTGCCGGTAGTCAGCCGCCCTGTTTTGCAGCTATACTTAAGTCTGCCTTGGTTGGCAAAGCGGTGACTAAACCGGCCTTAATGAACTTTAGGGCCGGTTTCTTTATGCGCCAGCGGATAACAGCACGTAACGCGCCACCCGGTGCAGCTCGCCGCACTCTGACGGTTCCTCGCTCCAATGAGTCACGATGTTATGACCGGCGGCTTTCAACTCCTGCACTCGCGCTGCCGGGTGCAATATGTCGAGTTCGCGCCTTGCCTCAAGGGTGGATAATGGCTTCTGTCTCAGTGCCTGCAAGAGCTTCTGGCATTGAGCTTTGGCGTTGTTGCTCATAGCGCACCGCCTAAGCTGTCAATTAAAGCGCGGATATCCTCGACTTTCCATGCGGTAGTTCTTACGCCGAGTTTTACTGGTTTTGGATATTTACCGCTTTTACAGCCAGCCCACCAAGCTGATTTGCTGACAGGTATTAGTGCGGGTATCGGCGGCTCAGCTTTAGGATTACCGACGATTTGCGGCAACCTGAAAAAGCCTGTTTGGGGTAACGTGTTTTTTGGCATTAAGATTAACTCCGGTAGATTACGTGTAATTACATACGTGTAAGTACGTACGAGTTAATCTTGACTTGTCCAGTATAGCTTGGTCTATCCGTCTGGCCGGCAAACGTAACGGTTTAGCGGCTTAACGTATCAGTGTAGCGGCTATCCGTCCTTCCTTATCCAGTCCGCAATAGTTCGCTGAGCGTTTTCCTCTGTAAGGTATGCGCCAATAGTTCTTCCATGCAGCATTACCTCGTTTTTAAGGGCGTGTGCTGCCTTGTTCGGTGAAGGCCATTTTTTCTCACGGTATAGCTGAAGAGTCCACGCTCGAAGAGCATTCGTTTTAGCGTGTTTCACAGAAGCGCCTTTTTTACCTAAATTTGAAAACCTTACATCATCTTCATCTAATTTTTCTGCTACAGAAATAGCATCCATTGCAAAAATGACTTTATTTGCTGCCATAGCGTTTCTATCGGCTTTATCAAGCATTTCTGATTTTTGCATATTGGGCAAAAAAATACGTTTAGTTACATCTAACGTATGCATTGCATCATCAACGAGGGATAGTGCTAAGACTGCGAAGTATTCGCAAACTCGGTGTCTTGCATAAGGGTGCTTTAGGGTACGGGATTCTTTTTCTACGCTCTGATTTAGTAATAAAACCGGATCAAAATCTAGTACTCTTAGTTTTTTAGCATTCTTGCGGATAACTCCGTTTGTGGTACGCCATATATCCAAAATCTCCTCATGGCTTTTATCTCTTAATAACGCGCGGGCACGCTTTACTATGTCAGGTGTACGGGAAAAAGGATATGGTGAGGCTTCCCCAGTTAACGGAGTTAAGTACCGAAATTTACATGGAATTGAATATTTGAGTTTGAGTTTTTTCAATCAACACTCCATCAAAGTGCAAATCATCCTGAAAGGGAATAACCGGAAACGGGGGATGAATCCCGCTTGTTGCTCCGTCGAGCTATCCGGTTAAATTAGATTGTATCAATAAATCAGTGGCGTGCGTGTTTGCTAAACGGAATGACATTAGCGTTATTGCCGGTTAGTAATTCCAGCCACTCACCCAATACGCGCCATGCTGCGGCCTGCTCTGCTTTCAGCTCTTGGTGTTGATACACGCGCTTAAGTTTATTTTCTTCCTTGTGGTTCAGACATTTTTCGATAACGTCACCATGTACGCCTAAATTGCCCATCAAAGTAGCGCCTGAGCGGCGTAGATCGTGAGGTGTCCACTTGCCGCCGGGCAACATTAACGAGGTGTTAGCGCTTGCTCTGCCTTGGTGGATTATTGGGTTTTGCCTAGAGTCTATCTGCTTAGCCAGACTCTTGTCGCAAACATGCGAAGTATTGCCACGATTCGGCAATAGCCATGTATCGGACTGCCTGACTTCGGCTAAGCGTTGGAATTGGCTCAAGGCAAAATCTGACAAGTGTATAGTGTGTGCTTTGTCGTTTTTGCTGTTTTCTACCGGAATGAAAAAGGTTTTTGCGTCGAAGTCGACATGCTTCCATTGAGCCTTGCTTAATTCACCAACGCGGCAACAGGTAGAAAGCATTATCCAGATAGCACACTCTGTTGACGGCATAAAGCCAGCATCAGGCATTTTAATTTTAAGCTGCTTGATTTCATCTTCTGATAATACGCGGTCACGCTCGGTTGGCTTGGTGGTTGTCTTGGTTACGCTAAGACTTGCTGTTGGGTCAAACTCGATAATGTCCCGATCAACCGCAAACCTGAACATCTGCCGCATCAGCTTTAAAAGATTTCTAGCCAGATGATTAACACCGCGCTGCTTTAATTTGTCTGTAACTTCGGTTATGTGGCCTTTTCGTACATCGGCAACAACCAAATCTCCAATGACAGGCAAAACATCCTTTTCAAACATGCGCCGGATTTCGGCAAGGTCTTTGCGTTTTTGCAAATCGGTATTTGTCCACCGTTCAAACAGACTGGTTACGCTGATAAGTGCCTGTTGTTTGGCTAATTCGGCTTGCTCAGCCAATTGTGCCGCCCGTTCTCGCTCAGTTTTAAGCTTGCGTTCTAGTGCTGGGTCTTTGCCCTGCTTAATCATTGTTAGATAGATTTGCCGCTCAGCTTCGGCCGCTTTAAGCGATTTCTTTTCTTCTAAGGTTATCCAAAGCTGCTTGCCTTCTATTCGATAAACTAGGCGAAACGACACACCGCCGCCGCTTTTCTTTGAACGGACGCGAATAAATAAACCATCATACCGTGTGGCGATATTTTGATCTTTATCTGTGGCCTGTAGGTTTTTAAAGGCCATATCCGTAGTAATTTTTTCGCGTCCTCTCATTATTCACCTGTCTTTTTTTGTGCCGTTTTATGGGCTAACTTATGGGCTAACAAATTTCGTGTATTTAATTAAATCACAATGGACAACGCTGGACAAATGAAACATGTAACTTGTTGTTTGTCAGGCATTAATGTTGGACTTTCCGGATTATGCTGGACTAGGCAAAACAATCATTTACCTTTCTGGGGGACAAGTGGTAGCAGGTTCAAATCCTGTCGTCCCGACCAATTGAATCAAAGAGTTACAAAATAGCAATTCGTTAGAAAACGAAAATTGCCATTTTGTGATGCCAATTTCAATCGCTCGGCAATCATCCTGTACTCGCAACCAATGCCGTTCCACCTATAAATTGGCCAACCGCCTCGCTGCATTGTTTAGCTCTTATCGTCCATTCCCATTATGCGCATATGCGCAGCTAGTGATATCCCAGGAAGACAGGACCGATAACGGTTCAATTTCACCTTGCATATGCCATATAGTTGTCGATTGCATTCCACTGAAGACGACGATATTTTTCAAGCCTTGTTGAACTATTTCTATAGTGTTAATGATTTAGACCGAGTGATTTAAATTAAATCATCCGCCGTTCTAGCCCCTCATTATTAACCATAACCTATACGCCGCCGGGGAACTCCCAGCTTTATTTTCGACGAATATCGGATGTGGGTTGGCTCGTGCCGTTGTTGCCATTGCATTTGTTATGGATCAATCTGGTCACCGACGGCCTCCCGGCTTGCGTTGGCAATCGATCCTATTGCCAACGATGTGCTGAAACGGCCGCCGCGCCCGCCGGAAGCGCAATTGCTTGATAGGTCGTTTCTTTGGCTCACCTTTTGAGCCGGCCTGTTGATTGCTAGCGTTTCGCGTTTTTTGACGAATTCCAGCTCGGTCACGGCCTGGATCATGCGCGGGATGCCACCTTCATAACCCTGGCGATTGCCCAACTATTTTGAGCCTTTAGCGCGCAACAACAGCAAAACCATTTTCGAAATCGGCTTGCTATCGAATCTTGGGCTATTTCTGATTATCGCCTTGAGCTTTTCTTTACAAGCGACGATCCATCAGGTGCCGGCATTGCGCTCCCTGTTCTCGATTGAGCAGTGGTCGTTGCACCATTTCGTCGTCTGGACAAGCTTGTGCCTGATCCCGTTGACGATTTTGGAAATAATAAAAATCCTGCGGGGCGCCGCCAAGCTGTCCGTCAAATAAGATGACATATCCCTATTCCGCCGTGCACAGGCTATGAGATTTTCGAACGAAGGCTTTGAATCGTCCTGAAAACGTCGGCAAACATCTCTTTTGTCAGCCGTTTGGTCTGCACGTTGTATCGGCTGCTGTGATAAGAATCGACCAGCGTGCGGCCATCCGGCAAGGCATGCCGGGCATTATGGGCAAATTTGGCGCTGCTTGGCTTCAGGCCGCAGGCTTTTAACACCGCCTGATGGGCAATCGAACCCAACGCCAGGATAACCGCCTGCTCCGGCAGGTTTTTTAATTCGGCGGACAAATAAGCATTGCACCGGTTGATTTCGTCGCCTGTCGGTTTGTTTTGCGGCGGCAGGCATTTGACGGCGTTAGTGATACGGCAGCCCTTAAGCTCCAGGCCGTCGGCCAATGACTCGGACTTTATTTGATTGCTGTAACCGAACTCGTAAAGCGCCTCATAAAGCAATAATCCTGCATAATCTCCAGTAAACGGCCTGCCTGTGGCGTTAGCGCCATGCATACCGGGAGCCAGGCCGACTACCAACAATTGGGCATTATTATCGCCAAAGGACGCAACAGGACGCGCATGGTAATCGGGGTGTTTTTGCTTCACTTCACACAGGAAGCCATCCAGCCGTTGGCACTGCCGGCAGTCTTGATCGAATATTTGTTTTGAATACATAGTTTATTAATGTCGGTTTGTGGGTTTTGTTTCCTGACGATCATCAACTTGGGTGGAAAATCTATTGATTCACCACCAAGCCCCGAAGGACACGAAGTTTTTGCACTGCCTTTTCTTCGTGAACTTCGTGTCTTCGTGTCTTCGTGGTGAATAGCTTAAATCAGGAAATTACTTATTTGGTTAATATCGGAAACCAACAACTGCAACTTCTCAAGCCTGGGCAGTTTTTTTATAACGCTCTCCCGTTTGTTGGCGGAACTGCGGTCATGGCCGGTTTCGACGTAAACCAGCTGTTTAGGCTGTCTGCCGCGGAAATACTTGGCGCCTTGTTTGTCTGCATGCTGATTAAAACGCCTCGCAACATCGTTGGTGATGCCGGTATAAAGCGAGTCATCGGTGCAAAGGATGATGTAGACCTGCCAATTCATGGTGTTATACGACCGTTCCGAAAGCCGAGCCGACCGCTGCCGTCAGCGCCATAGCCAGTGCGCCCCAGAATACGACACGGAATGCACCTTTCATGATGCTCGCCCCGCCGCTATAGGCCGCCAGCATGCCCAGCAATGTTAAAAACAGCAGAGAGGCGGACGACACCAGCACGATCAGATCGACTTCCGGAGCAAGCAGAACTATCAATAATGGCAATGCCGCACCGACGGCGAACGTGGCTGCCGACGTTAGCGCCGCCTGAACGGGCCTTGCGCTGACTGTTGCAGATATGCCGAGTTCGTCGCGGGCATGAGCGCCCAACGCATCATGTTTCATCAATTGCTCTGCGACCTGTCCGGCCAGCAACGGATCGAGCCCCCGCAGCACATAAATCGACGCCAGCTCTTTTTTCTCATGCTCGCCATCTTCAGCCAATTCTCTGCGCTCGCGCTTTAAATCGGCCTGTTCGGTATCGGCTTGCGAGCTGACCGAGACGTATTCGCCGGCCGCCATCGACATAGCCCCGGCAACCAGACCGGCAATACCGGCCAGAACGATGTCGCTATGCGCGGCATGGGAAGCGGCAATGCCGACGATTAAACTGGCCGTGGACACGATGCCGTCGTTCGCGCCCAGCACAGCGGCACGCAGCCAGCCGACGCGATGACTCCTGTGTTTTTCGCGATGATATAACAGCATGGGGAACTCCTTTTTAAAAATCCGACAGCGTTTTCGGCACAATGGCCGCCCGCAAAGCATTCAATACCGCGAGCACATCGATGACTTCCTGAATGATGGCTCCGGCCACCGGCGTCACATAGCCCAATCCGGCAAACATCATGCCGATCAAACTCAGCACCATGCCGCCTACCGCGCTTTGCAGGGCAATTTTACGCATCCGCTCGCCGATATGAAACAGTTCATCGACTTTTAACAACGAACTGTCCATGATCACCGCATCCGCCGATTCGCCGGTGATGTCGCTGTTCTGGCCGAAAGCGATGCCGATGGTCGCGGCGGTTAGCGCCGGCGCATCGTTGATGCCGTCGCCCAAAAATACGGTTTTCGCCGATTGGGTTTCGTTACGCACCAGCTCCAGTTTCTGCTCGGGGCTTTGGCTGAAGTAAACATGCTCAATGCCGACCTGGTCGGCCAGAAAACGTACTTCCGATTCCCGGTCTCCGGACACCAGCATCACCTTGTCGAACATATGGCTGGGACGCAGATGGTTGATGAATGATGAGCTGTCGTTGCGCACTTCATCCCGGAATTGCAGGGTCGCTGCATAGGCGTCTTCAATTAATACCACGCATTCCAGGCCGCCGCTGACAGGCGGCAATAGCTTGGCAGCCTCCGGATGTTGCTCGGCAATTTTTTTGCGGCTGGTGACCTGAATCCGTTTTCCTGCCACATTGCCTTTAAGCCCTTCGCCCGGCAGCTCAGTGATATTGGTCACGCTCAGTAACGATAACGCCGATTTTTTCGCCGCGGCAATAATGGCTCGGGATAGCGGATGCTTGGAATAGCGTTCCAGGCTGGCGACCAGCAGCAGCACATCCTGCTCATTATATCCTTCGCCGGGAATCAACGCCGTCAACGACGGGCGACCATAAGTCAGGGTGCCGGTCTTGTCGAAAATCGCCGTGCGGCAAGTACCGATAGTTTCCAGTATGGCCGGATTCTTGATGATGATTTCCCGGCGTGCAGCCAGCGAAATAGAACTGATCACCGTGACCGGAATGCCGATCAGCAACGGGCATGGGGTGGCAATAACCAACACGGCCAGGAAACGGATCACGTCGCCGCTGACCATCCAGGCAGTCAACGCAATGATCACGGCCAGCGGCGTGTACAGAGCGCCCAGCTGATCGCCCAGCCGCCGGATATTGGGGCGGTACTGTTCGGATGATTGCATCACGGCCATAATTTTGGCGTAGCGCGAATCGACCGCCAGCTTGTCGGCGCGTATGGTCAACGCCGAATCGCCGTTGACCGCGCCGGAAAGCACCTGTGAACCACTGACTTTCGACATCATATACGGCTCACCAGTCAGATAGGACTCGTCCATGGTGCCGGAGCCTTCCAGCACGGCGCCGTCAACGGGGCAGATTTCATGCGGCAATATCAACAGGGTATCGCCGATATTGACCTGTTCGGTGCTAATGTCGGTGAGTTGGTCGCCCGATTTTCTATGCGCAACCAGCGGCATGCGCTTGGCCAGTGCCTGAAGCACCGTAGAAGCTTTGCGCACCGCGTAGGATTCCAGCACCGCGCCGCCGGACAACATCAACACCACCAGACTGCCGGCCAGATATTCATCCAGCAAAACCGCTGTTACGATAGACATACCCGCCAGTAAGTCAGCGCCCCAATCGCCCTGCCCCAGTTTCACGCCAAGCTGATAGATCAGCGGAATGCCGCCCAGCACCAGCACGGCAAGCAACGGCAATTGCACCAGTTCAATCAGGTAAGTAAATTGTCCCTGATAGATCTGCACAGCCGCAGAGCTTAAAACGGCATTCAGCGATAACGTATAAGCTTCATGCCCACTATCAAACGCATAGCGCAATACCAGATAACTGCCGATGCCAAGCAAGCTCAGTGCGACAATGATGTTTTCGGATGTGGTGCGGGAGTCGGTCATCGTTTCAGCCTGGCAAAGTGCGACGGTGCTTTAGTTTAAGTTCTGATATTAACAATAGATAAAGAATTTTCACCACGAAGACACGAAGAATACGAAGGTTTAAAGAAATTCCGTTCCTGAAACTACTGTTTTCCGTAAGCATCGGCTCACTGCCATTAAATTAAGAAAAAAGCTCCCTCTCGGCAATTGCTCCTGCATCCTAGCCTTCTCCCTGAGGGAGAAGGAACTGTCAATCCTTAACTTAAGGCAGTGAAGCGTCGAATGGAATAAGGCCACCCGAGGTGGCGTTTCCGATGAACTTGAACAGTATGTGCTGGAAACATCGGCCTACTGGGCTTTACTTCGTGCTCTTCGTGTCTTCGTGGTGAATTAATCCACTTAAAATTGATACGAATGGATTCGTTAAGCAGGATTTTCGCTGTCGATGAAAAAACACTCTACGGCAAACTGCTGCCGGGTTTTTTCCATCAGCGCCCGAATGCCGAACTGCTCGGTGGCATAATGCCCCCCTGCAAACATATGTATGCCCGCCTCCTGGCTTTCGTGCCAGTCATGCTCGCTGATTTCACCGGTGATATAGGCATCCAGCTGTTCTTTTTCGGCTAGGCGCCACTCGCTGTTTGCGCCGCCGGTGATGATGCCGACCGATCTGATCAGCGCGTTGCTGTCGGGCGTTGCCAGGATGACGTTGTGCTTGAGCACGGCGGCCAGTTTTTGCTGCAACTCGCTGGCGGTCAGCGGCTGCTCAAATAGGCCTTGAATGCCGGTCGCACAGCCTTTGTAATCGCCGAAGGGCTGTTGCCGGCAGCAATCGATCATTTCCCCTAAAGTCGCGGCGTTGCCTATGTCCGGATGCCCGTCCAGCGGCAGATGATAGCCGAACAGGTTGATGTTGTTTTTTACCAGCGGGAGAACCCTTTGCGCAAAAGTGCCGGTCAACGGTTTGGCGCCGTGAAATGTCCAGAACAGGCCGTGATGGACGACCAGGGCATCGGCCTTGTTTTCGACAGCCTGCTGAATGGAATCGCGGGTTGCCGACACCGCAAAAGCGATACGCTCGATATGCTCAGCGCCTTCTATTTGCAGGCCGTTAGGACAATAATCGGCATAGGTTTCGGGACGAAGCAGCGCCTGATAATAGTCATTGAGTTGTGCTCGGCTGATCATAATGTCAATGCCTCAAATTGCCGCCAAATGGTTTTAAAAGTTTCGGTCAGAAGCGGGTCATCCGCCGCGATGCGCTTTGATATTTCTGCAACGCTAAACCAGCCGCCTTCATCGATTTCGTCGGATGCCAGCACAAACGGGCCATTATGAATGCAGTGGTAGACTTGGATAAATTCCATGCCGACAGCCGCTGTGGCCGGCAATTTAAACAGCGGTTCCAGCGTCAGCGCAGCGCTGATGCCCAACTCTTCTTCAATCTCCCTGGCAGCGCTGCAGTCATAATCCTCACCGGCATCAACATGCCCTGCCGCCGACGTGTCCCAAAGGCCGCCGTTGAGGTCTTTTTTCATCGAACGTTTTTGCAGGAACAACTGCCCTTGCTCGTTAAAAACCAGAATGTGTACTGCACGGTGCCTAAGCCCTGTCGCATGAATGATATGGCGTGCGCAGGTGTCAATGATGCAGTCGTTTTCATCAACGACGGAGAGTAGTTCGGTATTCATCAGTAAAGGTAAGTCATAGCGCGAAGTGTAAAACTTCGTAGCAGTTAGCCGGAAAGCGAATTTTAGACTTTTACAAGGGAGACGCAAGCGCAGTTCATGCGCTTTGCGGAGACGGCGGGCGCTTTTAGGCCATGCCCGCATCCTGGGATGCGGGCATGTTTAACGGTTATTAGCTGGCTCTGCCTGCTTCTGTAGCAGCAGGAACTTCAATTAACCGGCCTGATTTAACATCATAGATATAACCGTACACAGGAATGTTGGCAGGAACCAGCGGATGATTCCTGATGCGGGTTACATCTTCCAGAACGCTGGCTTCCTGATCTTTGATAGTCAGCCAGCTTATATGTTTAGCTTCATGCGAACCGGGGCCTTCACCGGTGTCATACCATAAGCCTTGATCATTCAGAGATGCCGTTGTTAAGCTGCTACCCAACAAATCACGCATGATCTCGTCGGTAAACAGTTCCATGCCGCAATTGGTATGATGAATAACGAACCATTCGCGGGTTCCCAATAGTTTATAGGAGATGACCAACGAACGGATCGCATCGTCACTGGCACGGCCGCCGGCATTACGAATGACATGAGCATCGCCTTCGGCCAAGCCGGCATATTTTGCAGGGTCTAGACGGGCATCCATACAGGTTAAGATGGCGAAATGTCTTCCGGGAGGCAGAGGCAAATCGCCTTTGTCACCGAAGTCATTCGCATAATCTCTGTTGGCTGTTAAAACCTCATTAAGAATTTTACTCATAGGCACCTCTTATTATAATTGTCGGGCAAAAAAAACCGCTCGTTCCTGATCATTAAAGGGAATGATAAAGACCAAGCGGCAGCAAGAACTATCTCCGTCTCAAAGTCTACTCTAATAAATCAGGGTTTCAAATAGCGATCCAGGTTATACAATATAAACTTAAAGTTTATAACGAGAGGGACATGGATAAATTAAACAACACACAAGTCTTCTGCCGGATCGTTGAATTGGGCACTTTTGCCGCAGTCGCGCGCGAAATGAATCTTTCAGCCATGATGATCAGCAAATATATGGCTCAGCTGGAGGAATCTTTGGGCGTTGCCTTGCTAAACAGGACAACCCGGCGATTGAGCATGACAGAGGCCGGAAAAATCTATTATTACCGCAGCAAACAGCTGCTGGACGACTTCTCTGAATTGGAAGAATACACTTCGCAGCTGGGGCATCAGGTCAAAGGCACGTTAAAAATCAGCGCGCCGATCGATTTTGGCGGACTGTATATGGTGCCCGTCGTCGACGCATATCAGCGCGCTTATCCCGGCGTCAGGGTATTAATGACCTTACATAACAGTCCGGTCAATTTAAGCGAAGGCCATTTCGACTTGTGTATTTTAGTCACCGATACGCTTGATCTGGGCGTGGTTGCCCGTAAAATCGCACAAACCCGATTGTGTACCTATGCCTCTCCCGACTATCTTGCCGAATACGGCGAACCGCAAACCATTGATGCATTAAGTGCGCATCGCTGCCTGCATTACATGGATACCCCGCATAGAGATTATTGGATATTTAATGACGGTGGCAAGGAGGTTAAACTCAGGGCAAGCTGGCATTTTGCCTCAAACAATGGCCGGGCTCTGTGCCAAGCGGCCGCTTTGGGCATGGGCATAACCCAGGCGCCTGAATTATCGGTGCTGAATTATTTGGAACAGGGCAAACTGGTAGAGATTTTGCCGGATTTTCGCATTCCGTCGCTGAAGGTTTACGCGACCTATCTGCAAAGGCGCTTTCTACCGGCTAAATTGGCAACGTTTGTGGATTTCTTAATTAAATACTTTGCAGAAAACAATAAACTCCTGAAAATAACCTGAGCTTCATCTCAAGACATACGACATGGCAAGACGAAACAAACACAGTCTGGAAGAAATCAGGGAAATGGTGCTGGATACGGCGGAAAACATCATCATCAATGAAGGCTGTTCGGCGCTGACTGCGCGCAGGATTGCCGTGGAAATCGGCTATACGGTCGGCAGCATTTATATGGTATTTACCAATATGGCCGATTTGCTCATGCATATCAATGCAAACACTGTCGATGAACTTACCCAGCAAATGCGCCAAGTGCCCCATTGCGCCCCTGACCAATATATTGCGGATTTGGCCAAGACTTACGTCGCGTTTGCCAGCCAAAACTTTAACCGGTGGAGCATGATTTTTGTTCGAAATGCCGAGCTTCCTGAATGGTATCAAGAAAAGATCACGCAGATGTTTATCTTGGTCGAGACGCAGTTTACCCAACTGGCACCGGACTGTTCAACGCAACAAGGCAAGCGGGCCGCCCACGCGCTATGGAGCGGTGTCCACGGGATCTGTAGCTTATCCTTGGCCCGCGAACTCGACCCAGCGGCGATTAAAAATATTGAGGACGCGGTTGTATTGTTGGTGAGAAGCTTTATAGACGGCTGGACAGCCGGCCCTTTACGCACTTAGGGGCATTTTCTTGATGACTAATCGGACGTCCGCAGTCATTTCTACGCAATAGTTCCGCAAACTGTTCCGCCGGTAGGGGGCGGCTTTTAATATAGCCCTGATACAGGTCGCAGCCTTTTTCCTGCAAAAATGCCAGTTGCTCGGGGGTTTCCACGCCTTCGGCCAAAACTTTAAAGCCCAAAATATGTCCCATCGCAATAATCGTGGATGCAATCTCCATGTCATCTTGCAGATGCGGAATGTCATCGATAAAGCTCTTGTCGATTTTTAACAGATCCAACGGAAAGTGTTTAAGGTAAGCCAGTGATGAATAACCGGTGCCAAAATCGTCTATAGCCAACCGAATCCCTTGGTCACGCAGGCATTTGAGAATCTCTGTCGCGTTAACCTGATTTTCCATCAATCCGCTTTCGGTTATTTCCAATTCCAATTGGCTGGCAGGAAAACCAGTGTCGCTCAGCGCACTGGCAACCAGATCGCAAATGTCGCTCCGGCGAAACTGGTGCGGAGACACATTGACCGCTAAAGTTACAGCCGGCAACCCCGCATCCAGCCACTGCCGGCCTTGCCGGCAGGTTTCCCGCAATACCCACTCGCCGATAGCGAGAATCAGGCCGGTTTCCTCGGCAATCGGAATAAAGCGGATTGGCGGAATCAAACCCTCGGCCGGATCCAACCAGCGCACCAATACCTCGGCGCCGACGATGCGGCCGCTGGCAATATCCACCTGCGGCTGATAAAAAACGCGCAGATCCTGTTGCTCAATCGCTTTCCGCAAACGCGATTCCAGCGCTATTCGCTCACGAGCCGCAATCGTCAAGTCTTCCGAAAAATAAGCGAAGCAGCTGCGCCCGGCATCTTTAGCCTGATACAGCGCCGTATCGGCATGATCCATCAGCAGCTCGGGATTGCCGCCGTGCTGCGGATACAAACTAATACCAATACTGGCGCTGATTTGTATATCTTCGCCCTGATCCACACAAAAAGGCCTGCTTAAGTCGGCAATGATATCTTCAGCTACTCGTGCGGCATCTTCAGGATGAGCGATATCTTCCAGTAACACAATGAACTCGTCGCCTCCCAAACGGGCCACCATATCGACTTCGCGCAACCGGTTGGTGATTCTTTTCGCGACTTGCTGCAGCAACTCGTCGCCGGCTAAATGCCCCAGGCTGTCGTTCACCGATTTAAAACGATCCAGGTCAAGCATCAGCAGTGCCAGCTGTTTGCCGTCGCGCCGTTCCACGTCAATGCCGTGTTTCAAGCGTTCATGCAACAGCCGGCGATTGGGCAATTGGGTGAGCGGATCATAAAAAGCCAGCTGTTTGATCTGCTCCTCGGCAGCCTTACGCTCTGTAATGTCGATATGGGTACCGACATAATGGGTGATTGCACCATCATCTCCTCTAACGACCGAGATAATCAGCCATTTGGGATAAATTTCGCCATTCTTGCGCTGATCCCAAATTTCTCCCTGCCATGTACCGGTGCGCTCAATAGTTTCCCACATGGCTTTATAAAAGGCCTCGCCATGACGCCCGGATTTAAGTAAATTTATTCTTTGGCCGACGGCCTCTTCTTTTGCGT
>Ga0208628_1000430_pt1 | contig 21302 bp, 14 predicted proteins | sample LakWasMet16_LOW5_2_FD_183864 | JGI IMG/M metagenome (GOLD analysis project Ga0208628, IMG submission 183864) | Freshwater sediment methanotrophic microbial communities from Lake Washington under simulated oxygen tension - Sediment Metagenome... | ecosystem: Environmental > Aquatic > Freshwater >... | reverse complement strand
TATCAATCCGGGCGACAAGCGTCCCGAATAGCTTTGAATTCAGGATTCTCTGGTCCACTGCCAACCGCCAGGCGGGATTCTGCCACTGCTTCTGCAGCCAGTATCCGCCTATAAACAACAAAGGAATCGGCACCCACCACCAATCACGCACCACATGGCTTACCCACATCAGTGCAGTGGTATACCAGGGGACCTCAGCGCCAAAATCCTCAAACAAGGATTCGAATTGCGGCAGCACTAATGTAAACAATAGAAAAAATGCGACAACGACCATGAACATTAAAATGCATGGATAAATAAGCGCGTTGACGAGTTTCATCCTGAATTCGCGACTACGCTCGAGATATTCGGCAACTCGCGTCAAACTGATTTGCAAACCACCACCGGCTTCACCAGCCCGCACCATGTTCACCATCAGTCGCGAAAACAAGCCATGCTGTTGTTCCAGTGCATTGGACAAAGTACCGCCGCCGCGCACCGACTCACGAATACGCTCCAGTATTTTTTTCGCGCTGGCCGATTCCGGCAATTCCAGCAATACGCCAAGCGCTTTGTCCAGTGGCTGGCCTGCTCCAAGCAAGGTCGCCAATTGCTGGGTAAATTGCAGCACTTGGGCATCGCTCATTTCGCTTTTCTTGAACAGCGAAAACAGGCTTCCCTGCTCCGATAAATTATCGGAACGCTGCGCTTCAATCGGCAAGTGCCCTTGTTCCTGCAAACGCGCGATCACTTCCTCGGACGAGGAAGCTTCCATTTGCCCGATCAGGTTTTCGCCTGCCGACGACAGGGCCTTGTAACGAAACAAAGGCATCTCAGGCTTCTTCCGTCACACGCAGCACTTCTTCGATCGTGGTAACGCCCTGCATGGCTTTCAACAAGCCGTCTTCGTACATGGTGCGCATGCCGCTGTTGCGGGCGGCCTGTTCGATGTCGCCCATGCCTGCGTGTTGCATCACCAGTTTCCGCAACACGTCGTTCATCACCAGGAATTCCATGATGGTGGTGCGGCCCAAATAACCGGTCGGCGAAATTGAAGAAGGTTTTGCGCGATACAAATAAATGGTGCCGTCCGGCTGGAAACGACGCAGCCCGAACTTTTCGATTTCCTCGATGCTGGCTTCGTATTTTTCGGCGTTGGTTGGTTCGAGTCTTCTGACAAGACGTTGCGCCAGAATTCCGTTCACAGTCGACGTCAGCAAATAATCTTCCACACCCATATCGAGCAAACGGGTAATACCGCCGGCGGCATTATTGGTATGCAAGGTCGACAACACCAGATGGCCGGTCAGCGCCGATTGGATGGCGATACGCGAGGTTTCCAGATCGCGCATTTCACCGATCATGATGATGTCTGGATCTTGTCGCACGATGCTTCGCAGCGCATGCGAGAAATCAAGGCCAATTTGAGGCTTGGCCTGAATCTGGTTGATGCCTTCGATCTGGTATTCGACCGGATCTTCCACCGTGATGATTTTTACATCCGGCGTATTGAGTTGATTCAACGCGGCATATAGCGTTGTCGTTTTACCGGAACCGGTGGGGCCAGTGACCAATAAAATACCGTGCGGCTGTTCCAGCACCTTGACGAAATCACCGAGAAACTCGTCGGTAAAACCCAGCGCCTTGAAATCCAGCACGACGGATTCGCGATCGAGCAAACGCATCACGACCGATTCACCATGCGCCGTCGGCACGCTGCTGACGCGCAAATCCAGCTCCTTGCCCTGCACGCGCACCATGATGCGACCATCCTGCGGCAGGCGGCGTTCGGCGATGTTCAACTTCGCCATGATCTTGATGCGCGAAATGATCGCGGCGGTGAGATTCGCCGGCGGCGATTCGGCATCGATCAAAACACCGTCGACGCGATTACGTACTTTCAGGCGGTTTTCATAAGGTTCGATATGAATATCCGATGCTCTTATTTCCACAGCTCGCTGGATGATGAGATTGACGAGTCGTATAACCGGCGCTTCGGACGCCAAATCACGCAGATGCTCAACATCGTCTTCATCGCCGCTGCTCGAATCATCACCGATGTTTTCAACGATGGTGCCCATCGCGCTACGACCCTGGCCGTAATAACGCTCGATCAAATCGGAAATTTCAGAACGCAGGCCAACTGATACTTTTACGTTTTTACCGGTCGCCAATTCCACGGCCTGGGCGGCATAGTCGTCTTGTGCATCGGCAACCAACAGTTCAAGCACATCGTCTTTTTCGGCAATTGGACAAACCGAATGTTGCTTCATGAAGCGAACGGTCAAGGACAGGTTTTCCGGAGCGGCATCGGGGCAATCTTTCGAAAACAGCAAAGGCAGGTTGAACACTTCGCTGCTGGCTTCCGCCATATCGCGTTCCGACACCATACCCAGGCGCACCAACAGTCCCGACAATGCACCGCCGGACTCCGTTTGCAGACGCAAGGCCCGGCTATGGTCGGCTTCCTTCAAACGGCCTTTTGCGAGTAAAACCTGGGCAATACGTTCGTCTGCAGAAGCTTCTGGGGTGTCGTTCAGGGCCGCGTTCACAAATCTCTCCAAATCTTGAGGCCAAACTTTAGCAGAAATGGTACGTAGGTCGGGCCCCGGCCCGACATAAACATTCAGATGAACCCGTTAATCCCGGCTCGCCTGTCGAATACTTCCCCGATAAGGGATACTTGCCGCTTCCTATCAGGACCCCCCGATGAAATCGCGAGCCGACGACTCCCTTCAGATTGCCCGAAAAGCATTTCTACTAGCCGATTACCGGGCTTCACAGCATTTTTTCCAGATCGCATCGAAACAAGACCCCGATAACATCGAACCGCTGATCAAGCTCTCGTCCTGCGCCGCCTTTTTGGGACAGCCCAGGATGGCGCGTTCACATGCGCTAAGCGCAGTGCCTGTTGGCGGACAAACTCCCGCCTTATTGGCAGAGCTGGCTGACCAGTTGAGTATGCTCGGTGAATCGGAGGCCGCCTTTCGCGTCATCCAGAAAATGCAGCCCGATTCAGAAGTGTCGATAAACAGCAAAGCATCCATCGCGGGAACCTTGCATCGCATCAATAAGCTGGACGAGGCCCTGGACTGGATTGCCCGTGCAGCCTCGGAAGTCACGAACGACTCCAGGCATTCATCGATCCATGCCTTTCACGGACAAATCCTGCGGTTTCATGATCGTCGCACCGAGGCTTACACAGCTTATGACAAAGCGATCAGGCTGGACCCGCAAAATGCCCAGGCTTATCTAGGGCGTGCATTGATAAGGCGCGCAACGCCCGAACATCAGCATGTCGATCATTTGCGGAAAATGCTCGCGCGCTGCAAACCCGGCAGCAAGTCCGAATCGCAACTGGCGTATGCCTTGTTCAAGGAGCTGGATGATCTTGGCGATCACGCAAATGCATGGCCTGCACTGGAAAAAGCATGGCGCGCGAAAAGAAACGAAAAACGCTACAACGCCGCGAATGAGTCCGCATTGTTCCAGCGCCTGGCCTTGTTGACGCCAAACCTGAAATCCGGCCAACCGATATCGGATGAGGCTTATCCAACGCCGATATTCATCCTGGGGCAGCCCCGAAGCGGCAGCACCTTACTCGAACGTCTACTGACCCAACATCCCGATGTCAGTGCCGGCGGCGAACTATTCGATTTCATCCACCAGTTGCACTGGTGCGCCGATTTGCCGCACAGCGGCTTTGTTTCGATCCAGGCAGCCGAACGCGTCGCCGCGCAGGATCTGTCGAGCCTTGGTCAGCGCTATCTTGATCACATCAAATGGCGCGCAGACGGCAGGAAATTCGTGATCGACAAACTGCCGCCGAATTATTTATTGGCGGCCTTCATTGCAAAAGCTATTCCGCAGGCAATCATTATCCACAGCGTGCGTGACGCAATGGACACCTGTTATTCGCAACTGAAGGAATGTTTCGATCATGGCTATGAACACAGCTACAACCCCGACGATATGGCAGACCATTACCTTGGCTATCGGGCTTTCATGAATCGCATAAAGCAAGATCTGCCCGGTCGCATTCATGAATGCGACCACTCGGACATGATCGAGAATCCTGACAGCACTACACGCGATTTATTTGCATTTTGCGGCCTGGATTTCAAACCGGACTATCTCGCAATCGAAAATGACCAACGCCCTGTTTCCACGGCCAGCAGTTCGCAAGTACGTTCCGGCATTAACCGTGAAGGTGTCGGACGCTGGCTGCCCTACTCCGAAAAACTTGAAAGCATGCGGGAAAAACTCGGCGCATGAAAAAAGCCCGGCAATGCCGGGCTTTTGTTTCAGACATGAACAAATCAGAAGCTGTAACGTGCACCGATGAATGCGGTATTGGAATCACCGAAGCCGACCTTGTATTCACCTTGCAGACTCCAGTTTTCATTGAAGTTGTAGCCGCCGTTCAAACGCAGATAGGCTTGGTCGTCATTCAGGACATTCGATGCGATATCGGCATCCCAGCTTTCATAACCGACCGCTGCTTCGCCGGTAAATTTGTCGCCGCCGCCGGCAACGCCGATTTCAACGCCCCAGACCTGGCTATCTATGCTGTTGCCAGTAAAATCTTCGTTGACGTCGTGATAACTCAATCCCACCAGTAAATCGACATTGTCGGAAATGGGATTCCTGAAACCCAGACCCAGACTCCATTTGCTGTCCAGATCAAGAGCATTGTTGCCCGAACCGCCTTGCGCATAACCGAGGCTGACGTTCCATTTTTCATTGAATGCCCATTGGCCCTTGATGGCGCCGCCACGGTAGTCATGGATAAACGAACTATACAAATCGGTCAGCGGTGTACCGGTTTCGGCATAACCGAATTCGATGTAACTCTTGTTGGTATCTGCAGCTTGGGCAGACAAAGGTGCTGCAACGGCAAGCATCAGAGCAAAAAGTTGTACTTTCATGTAAATCTCCAGAATTGTTAAATACTTTGATGGCGATGAGTACATCTATCGCCACAAGTTAAATTAACGATAAGAAGGGAGAAAACAGGACAAGCTGCCGGTGGATATTCGTTCAGGTCGGCCTTCACGCAACCTGCACATTACCTAGGAAACCCAAACCCTCGCATTACGGAACATCCGCAACCACGGCGAAGCATCTTGCCAATCGGCAGGATGCCAACTCATTTGCGCCGTGCGATGCACGCGTTCCGGATGCGGCATCAACAGGGTGCTGCGCCCGTCGGTACTCGTCAACCCGGTGATGCCCTCAGGCGAACCGTTCGGGTTCAATGGATAGTCGGTCGTCATTGCACCGTTGCCATCGATGAAACGCAAAGCGATTTGCGCCTGCACGATATGTTCCGGTGAATCAAAAACGGCGCGGCCTTCACCGTGTGACACCACGATTGGAATTCTCGAGCCCTGCATTCCGGCAAAAAACAGCGAAGGCGAAGCTTGCACTTCGACCAGCGACAAGCGTGCTTCAAATTGTTCGGAGCGGTTGCGCAGGAAACGCGGCCAATGCTCAGCACCGGGTATCATCGCTTTCAACTGCGCCAACATTTGGCAACCGTTGCAAACACCGAGGCTGAAGCTGTCATTGCGTGCAAAAAAATCTGCAAACTGCTGGCGAATTGCCGGACGTTCGAGAATGGAGGTTGCCCAGCCACGGCCGGCACCCAGAACATCGCCATAACTGAAACCGCCGCAAGCCGCAAAACCCTTGAACTGCTGCAGATTGATACGCCCCGAAATCAGATCCGACATATGCACGTCAACTGCGGTGAATCCTGCTTTATCGAATGCCGCCGCCATTTCCATTTGCGAGTTCACGCCCTGCTCGCGCAGGATCGCGACGCGCGGGCGTACACCGCGGTTGATGTAGGGTGCTGCGATATCTTCGTTCGCATCGAAATAAAGCTGCGGCTGCAAACCCGGCGCTTCGAAATTGCGCGCGATTTCCTTTTCGCTATCGGCGCTTTCAGGATTGTCGCGCAAACGCTGCATCGCATGAGTCACCTGCCACCACGCGTCAAACGCCTCCTGCCATGACCATTCAACCACCGCTTCACGTTCTTCGCTGACGCGAATCACCGGTTGTGAAACCGGCTTGCCGATGATTTGTGCGCAATGGGTCAAATCGAAACGATTGATCAGATCGGCAAACGCCGCGCGGTCTTCACTCGCGACCTGCACGAGTGCGCCGAGTTCTTCGTTGAATAAAACCTTGAACGCATCTTCGCCCCAGGCATCGAGATGCAAATCCAGACCCAAATGGCTGGTGAAGGCCATTTCACAAAGTGCCGCGAACGCACCGCCGTCGGAACGGTCGTGATACGCCAGCAATAGTTGATCGGCGCGCGCAGCCTGGATCAAATCGAAAAATGCACTGAGCAAATGTGCTTCATCGAGATCCGGGCAGGCGCCGCCGAAGGTTTCGTAACATTGCGCCAGCACGCTGCCGCCAAGGCGCGATTTGCCGGCACCCAAACCTATCAACCACAAATCCGAATCGATATTTTTCTGCAGTTGCGGCGTGAGTTGCGTACGCACATCATTGACGCGCGCGAACGCGGTGATGATCAGTGATACCGGTGAAACCGATTTTTGTTCAGCACCATCGGCCAGCCATTGAGCCTGCATCGATAATGAATCCTTGCCGACCGGAATACTGATGTCGAGTTCCGGGCACAACTCCAAACCCACCGTTTTCACGGCTTCAAACAACAATGCGTCTTCGCCCGGGAAAGAGGCGGCCGCCATCCAGTTTGCCGACAGTTTGACCTCGGACAAACTCGCCACCGATGCTGCCGCCAGATTGGTAATCGCTTCGCCTACTGCCATGCGCGCTGCCGCTGCTGAATCAATCAGTGCCAACGGAGTGCGTTCGCCGATCGACATCGCTTCGCCGGCATGATCGAAAAAATCGCTGAGCGTAATCGCGCAATCGGCTACCGGCATTTGCCACGGACCAATCATCTGATCGCGCGCAGTCATGCCGCCGACACTGCGATCTCCGATCGTGATCAAAAAGTTTTTCGATGCCACGGTAGGGTGCGACAACACGCGCAAACCCGCTTCGTGCAAGGAAATTTCCGAGGTGTCGAGCTTGGGCCAACGTGTGACGGCGGGTTGCTGGGTATCACGCAACATTTTCGGCGCGTTGCCAAACAATACCGCCATCGGCATGTCCACGACTTTTTCGCCATTGGCCGACTGCAATGTCAGATGTTCGTTTTCGGTAGCGATACCGACGACGGCATACGGGCAACGTTCGCGCTGGCAGATGGCTTCAAAGTCGGCCAGATCTTTCGAGGCGACACCGATAACGTAGCGCTCCTGCGATTCATTGCTCCACAACTGCATCGGCGAAAGCGAGGGATCGTCGCTCGGCAATTTTTCGAGCTCGATAATGCCGCCGACATTCGAATCATGCAGCAATTCCGGAATCGCATTCGACAAACCACCGGCACCGACATCGTGCACGCAGAGAATCGGATTGTGTTCGCCAAGGGCTACGCAGCGATCAATGACTTCCTGGCAACGGCGTTCCATTTCAGGGTTGTCGCGTTGTACGGAAGCAAAATCCAGCGCTTCTGAAGATTGCCCGGAAGCCACCGATGAAGCCGCACCGCCGCCCAGACCAATCAACATCGCAGGACCACCAAGTACCACGACATGATCATTCGGACGCAATAATAATTTCTTGACCAGATTCGGCTCTACCGCACCCAAACCACCGGCCAGCATGATGGGTTTGTCATACGCACGAACCAGGCCAGGCGTAGCGGTGGGCAATTCGAAACTGCGGAAATAACCGGTCAAATTCGGGCGACCGAACTCGTTGTTGAATGCCGCGCCGCCCAGCGGGCCATCGAGCATGATTTCGAATGCCGACGCCATTCTCGGATTCAATGAGCGCGGCTTTTCCCATGGTTGCGGAAGTCCCGGAATACGCAAATGCGACACCGAAAACCCGGTCAGGCCGGCTTTGGGTTTGCCACCGCGTCCAGTCGCGCCTTCATCGCGGATTTCACCGCCGGCTCCGGTGCTTGCGCCGGGAAACGGCGAAATGGCAGTCGGATGGTTATGCGTTTCCACCTTGATGCAGAACGCACTGTCATACGACGCACTGCGCTGGTATTCGCCGGTATGCGAATCGGGTCGAAAACGCGTGGCCGAAAAGCCCTGCACCACAGCGGCGTTGTCCTTGTAGGCACTCAAGGTTAATTGCGGCGATTGCGCATGCGTGTTCTTGATCATCTGGAACAACGATTGCGGCTGCGCTTCACCATCGATGATGTAATTCGCATTGAAAATCTTGTGGCGGCAATGCTCGGAATTCGCCTGCGCGAACATCATCAATTCGGCATCGGTTGCATCGCGTCCCATTTGGGCGTAGCAGGTTTGCAGATATTCGATTTCATCCGGCGACAATGCCAGACCCAAACGCAGATTGGCTTCAGGCAAATGCGGCATCGCGATGTGCTGCAATTTCCCGGCCGGCAAATGACTGAATAATTGCGAAGCCTGTTCCCGCGATTGCAGCAGAGATTGCGTCATCGGATCGAACAAGGCGCGTTGCACTTTATCGAAACCTTGATCGGAAGCCTCGGGCATGCCACTGATGTCCAGACGAAGGCCGCGTTCGACGCGTTTTATCGGATGACCTGCACCACGCAGAATTTCTGTCGCTTTGCTGGCCCAAGGCGACAATGTGCCGAGACGCGGTGTGATGAATACGCTTTTCGCATCGCTTTGCAAAGGCTCGGTGGCCGGACAGCCTTCCAGTATTCGACCTATGACAGCGCTATCGAGCGACTGGCCGGATTCGGGTTCCAGAAAATAAATATGCCAGGCGCCTTGGATGCTGATGCTGGGGGCTGATTGGCGTAAACGTGTTTCAAGACGGTCGCGACGAAATGGCGACAGAGCGGCGAGGCCCTCAAGGACGATCATGTCCAAAAAATCCGTATATTCGGGGCTGCCATTCTAGCAGGCCATGGATTATTGGCCCAGTAGGGGCGATTCAAGAATCGCCCCGCGACTCGCCCATTCCGTGCGGATAAGGCCTTAGTTGGCGGCTTTTTTGGCTAATTTATCGAGGGTTGCAAGCATTTGTGCCGGAGCAAGGTAACCGCCGATTTGCGAACCATCGGCTGCATAGACAGCTGGAGTGCCATCAAAACCCATTGTCTGGCCGAGCTCGTAATCCGCCGCAATCGGATTGGTGCAGGTTTTTTTCGGCACCGGGCGATCGCTTTTCGCATCCGTCATCGCTTTCCGGCGGTCGGCTGAACACCAGACGCTAATTGCTTTGTCCGAGGAATCCGAGCCGACACCTGCGCGCGGGTAAAACAGATACTCCACGCTGATGCCGAGTTTGTTGTAGTCGGCAATTTGCTGGTGCAATTTGCGGCAGTAACCGCAATCGATATCGGTAAATACGGTAACGCGATACTTGGGCTTGGCTGCGGCAAAAATAATCCGGCGCTCAGGTCCGACTTTGGCCAGAATGGCACGGCGAATCTGGGCCTGGCTGCTTTCGGTCAAACTGGTACGCGTATTCAAATCAAACAAGCTGCCTTGAATGAGATAACGACCATCGGCCGACACGTATATTACGCGACCTCCGATTGCCACTTCCTTGAAACCCTGGATCGGCGAGGCTTTGATGCTGTCGATTCTGGCATCCGGCATGGCTTTTGCCATCGCTGCGCGAATCAGTGAATCATTCGCGGCAGGAGCTGCGGCAACGACAGGTTGCGACCTCGCAGGACGTGGTTGCGCGATTGCGACGCATACCGTGCACATGAAAAACAGAAACATCGAAATACGGACTAAACGCATTTTCTGGCGACCTTTTTAAAAGCTGAAAGAGTGACCCATTACAGCGCGGGCAGTTCCTGCATTTTGCCATGAAACCCGAAATCCCGTGTTTGTTGAGCGTGAATGCTCGCCGTGCAGTTTTATGCCCGGGGATGATGAGCCTGATGCAGGCGCTTGAGTCCCTCTTTGGCGACGAGGGTATAAATCTGCGTGGTGGACAGCGAACTATGGCCGAGCAACATCTGCAAGGCGCGCAAGTCGGCACCATGATTCAGCAAATGGGTCGCAAAACTATGGCGCAATCCGTGCGGGCTGACTTTTCCGCTGTCTATACCTGCTTGTACCGCCATTTTTTTGATCATGCTCCAGAACTGTTGCCGCGTCATTGCTTCGGCACCCTTGCCCAGAAACAGACTGGATAGATTTTTTTTCCCGGCAAACACCGGCCGGGCCTGCTGCAGGTAACGTTCCAGCCAGTGCTGTGCTTCCTCGCCCATGGGTACCAGACGCTCCTTGCTGCCTTTTCCCATCACGCGCAAAACGCCCTGACGAAGATTGATTGCGGTCGCTGGCAAATTCACCAATTCGCTCACTCGCAGGCCGGTCGCATACATCAACTCGATCATGGCGCGATCACGCAAGCCTGCATCGGTGCCTACATCGGGCTCATTTAACAAGGCTTCGATTTCGCTTTCCGACAAGGCTTTCGGCAAGCCTTTGCTTAATTTCGGAAGTTCGAGCAATGCGGTGGGGTCTTCCTTGATCGCACCAAAACGCAATTGCTGCGCATAAAAAGAGCGCAGCGCCGATAAAAGGCGCGCGTTGCTTCGGGCTGCATAATTTTGCCTGCCGCGTTCGGAAAGATAATCGAACAAGTCATGGCGCTTCACTGCCAACAGATGCCCGGAACGGCCTTGCAACCAGCGCGACAAGCCTTCCAGATCATGGCGATAACTTTCCTGCGTTGGCCGCGCCAGACCATTTTCCGCCCAGCTACGTTCCAGAAATTGCCCGATGAGCACGGATTCCGATTCCGCAACCGGAGGCATCGCTTGGGCCATCATTCGACGATCGGCAATGGTGTTGGATTTATTTTTCACGCTTTATAGTAATCATAATTTTTGAGTCGTGTGCTTCGCTTGCAAGCGTCGACGGGTACGGGAGGGCGTCGGGCGCACATAAAGATTCCCGTCGGGCCCAAGGGCCCTCCTACAAATTGATAAAGCCCGTTATCCTATACGGATGAATACAACAGCAACTTCAACTGCGCGCGACTCGGCCTATCCTGCCCATCTGGGTTGGCGGATATTGGCAATCACCTACGATTTCCTGCCGATGATTCCCCTGCTTTTTATCAGCAGTGTCATCCTGCTGGCCGTGCACGGCGGGAAACCCGCCGAGCCCGGTACCGCATGGGCATTTTTTGCAATCTTCTTTTATTGGCTGGTTGTCGGCTGCTATGCCGTCACTTCATGGCGGCGTGGCGGACAAACGATGGGAATGCGGCCATGGCGTTTGATGGTCGTGAATAGTGAAGGCAGGAACGCAAATCTGAAGGCGCTGTGCCTGCGTTACGCGGTTGTTTCCCTGAGCGGCGGCTTGGCTTTGATCTGGTGCCTATTCGATCCGCAAAAACGAGGCTTGCATGATATTGCCGCTAAAACTTTGGTTGTGCGCAGGGAAGCTAGCGCAGGCGCCGGAAAAGCGCAAAACTTAAAACCATCAGAGTAAGTGGCGGCAATGCCAGTGCCAGGCGCACATCGAAACGGTAAACGTTTGCCAAATCCACGAACAACCGTTGCAGCAGCAAAAAGCTGATGCCAATGACGATGCCGAAAAACAGCCGCTTGCCAAACCCGCCTGATCGCAGTGACGAAAACGCAAATGGCAAGGTAGCCAAACACAGGGCCAGCACATTGATCGGATAAAACCAGCGCTCCCAATACGTGCTGATGAATTTTTCCGCGTCCAGATTATTGCGCTGCAAATAATTGATGTTGTTGAGCAGCTCCCTGCTGCTCAAGAAACGGTCGCGCAACAATGCGGACTCAAGTGTTCGCTTGTCCAGATCACTCTTCCAGAACCATTGCGGCTGATTGCTTACCACCACTTCGTTCGACTTGAATTCGGTTCGTTCCACCGTCGTCAGCAACCAGCCCTTTTCCTGCCGCAATGCAGTCTTGGCGGTCGTCAGGCTGATCAGTTTTCCATCATCGTCGATTTCGAACAGTCGCAAGCCCTGCAATTCGATGCTCAGCGAGTTGTTGAACATTTTTTCGCCGCCGCTTCGGGCGTTCATGAATATTTTTCCGTCTCGTGCCCACATGCCCGAATAACGCGCCATGATTACTTTGTTCGACTTGCCTTCGTTTGCGATGCTTTGACTGTGCTGCTCACTCGCCGGTGCAATGGTTTCCATATTGAACATCATCAGCAATGTCAGCAAACCCAGAGCAATCAAAGCGCCGATGCCGATGCGCAATCTTGATACGCCGGATGCGCGCATCGCGGTCAATTCCGAGCGCGCTGCCAAGCCGCCCAGACCCAGCAGGCTGCCGATCACGGCAACGTAAGGGAACACCACATACAAACGGCGCGGAATGGTGAAGAAAATATAGAGCGCGGCATGGCTGATCGTGTAGCCGCCTTTGCCGATGTCTTCCAGTTCACTGGCAAACGCTGCAATCAAATCAAAGCCGATGAGCACTGCCCAAACCGCAAGCGTCGACACCAGCACGTGGCGCGCAAGGTAACGGTCAACCAATCCAAAAACTTTCATTTATGCAGCCTTTTGGGGCCAGCCAATTTGCCGTCGCGCAGAAATAGCCAGAGCGCAATCGCAAACATGGGCAGGTGCAGCCACCACAAACCCGACCACGCGGGAATCACGCCCGCGCCTATTTTGTTCGCGCCGATCAACAATAAATTCATGCCGACCAGATAGCTCATGAATGCGAGGATGAGTCGGCCGTAGCGCGCCTGCCTTGGTTCGCTGCGGGCCAACGGCAGTGCAAGCACCGCGAGAATCAATGCAAAGATCGGCATTGCGATGCGCCAATGCAATTCCGATTGTGCGAGGGGCTTTTTGTCTTTCAACAGCGACAATGTGCTGCGAATCTTTACGGAGCTGTCGATTTCCTGTTCGCGATCAGGCACGCGTATCTCGTTTTTCTCGAAATGCATCATCCGGTAATCTTTTTTCTCGTTGCTGCCCTCGACACGATAACCGTCCTGCAGGCGCAATATCCGCTGGGTATCGCCTTCGAGCACCAAATCACCGGACTTTGCCGTGATGACGTCGAAACGGCCATCCCGTTCGCTCAAACCAAACATTTTCCCGAACTGGGTGCCATCGCTTGCCAGTTCACCGACATACAAAATACCGCCCCTTCCGGGCAGCTCGACGAAACGACCGGCTTCCAATCCCGCAATCAGAAATGAGCGGTTCGCGACATCAATCATTTCCTTGGCTTTGTTCGAAGCCCACGGCCCCCACCACAAGGAGCAACAGGCAATGAAAATCAGGACCGGCCAGAGCAAACGGGAAATCGGCCGCCATAATTTTCTTGGGCCGATACCCACTGAAAACAGCACCGCCATTTCGCTGTCGGCATACAAGCGGCCGATGGACAGCAATAATCCGAGAAACAGCGCAAGCGGCAGCACCAAAGGCATCCAGCGCAGGGTTCGAAGACCCAATTGCGATAACAGCAAGCTGGCAGGAACGCGGCCACGGGCGATTTCACCTACCAGATCGGTAAATAGAGCGCCCATGCTGACCAACAAAAGAACAATCGCTACAGCAGCGAAGGTCGATGCAAATTCACGCCATAGATATCGTTCAATTAGGGACATGCGTTTTAGTTTAAACTTAAGGGCTTGCAAGCAGGGCCTGCCGGGCCCATTTCAACAATTACCCTCTATTGTACGGAAAAACACCCATGGCCCTCGAATTTCAGATAAATAGCCAAAATCCCCTTCAAACCGAAACCGACTGTCTCGTGGTGGGTGTTTATGCCGATAAAAGCCTGAGCCCGAGTGCCAAGGCGCTGGACGAAGCCAGCGGTGGCCGTTTGAGTATCTTGCTGGATCGCGGAGATGTGTCGGGTAAAACCGGTCGCACCAGTTTTCTGCATGACCTTGCGGGCGTTAAAGCGCAACGCATTTTGGTCGTAGGTCTGGGCGAAGCCGCCAAATTCGCGGTGCCTCAATACATCAAGGCAATTTCGGATTCAGTCCGAGCACTGCGCGTTGGTCCGGCAAAAAATATATTGATCACGCTGAACGAACTCGCCGTGAAATCACGCGATGCCGAATGGAACACCCGTCAAGCCGTGATTGCCGCCGATCATGCCGCTTATGAATACACCGCTACCCGCAGCAAAAAAGCCGAAGTCACCCTGCAACGTGTCAGCCTGCAAGCCGATGCCTCCCAAGCCAAGGCTCTGGGTAACGGCGTTGCAATCGCAACAGGCGTGCAATTGACGCGCGAGCTCGGCAATTTGCCGCCGAACATCTGCAACCCGGAATACCTGGCGCAACAGGCACGCAAGATTGCCGCCGAGCACGAAGGCGTTTCCTGCGAAATTCTGGAACGCGCCGACATGGAAAAACTCGGCATGGGCTCCTTGCTTGCCGTTGCCAGAGGTTCTGCCAATCCGCCAAAACTTGTGGTGCTGAAATGGAACGGCGGCGGCGATGCCAAACCTTATGCACTGGTCGGCAAAGGCATTACCTTCGATACCGGCGGCATCAATCTGAAAACGCAGGGCGGCATCGAGGAAATGAAATTCGACATGCTCGGTGCAGGCACTGTCATGGGTACCTTCCTCAGCACGGCAATGATGAAGCTGCCACTCAATCTGGTCATGGTGGTCGCTGCGGTTGAAAACATGCCCGATGCCGATGCCTATCGTCCAAGCGACGTGCTGACATCGATGAGCGGCAAAACCATCGAAGTCGGCAATACCGATGCCGAAGGCCGTTTGATTCTTTGCGACGCGCTCACCTACGTACAACGTTTCGAACCACAGGCAACCGTAGACGTGGCAACACTCACCGGCGCCTGCGTGATCGCGCTCGGCAAATATGCCACCGGATTGATGAGCAAGCACGACGATCTGGCCGATGAACTTTATCAAGCCGGCGAACAGGTATTCGATCGCGCCTGGCGCCTGCCTTTGTGGGACGAATATCAATCAATGATCGATTCGGCGTTTGCCGATATCTACAATATCGGCGGCAAGGGTGCCGGTGCGATTACCGCCGGCTGCTTCCTTTCGCGCTTCACCGAAGGCCAGCGCTGGGCACATCTGGATATCGCCGGCACATCCTCCGACGAAGGCCGCAAAGGCATGGCCAATGGCCGTCCGGTTGGTCTGCTGACGCAGTGGCTTCTGGATCAAGCGGCAAAATAAGAGCGCTTATCGCGAAGCGAACGGAAACCCGTTCGCTTCGTGCTCCAAGCCGACAATGAATCATGCCAAGAGCAGACTTCTATCTAATCGCAAAACCGCGCTTCATCGAAAAACCGCTTCTGCTGGTTTGCGAGCTTGCACGTAAAGCCCATGACAGCGGGCAGAGTCTGCTTATTCTGGTCAACTCGATGACGCAGGCGGAAGTGCTGGATGATTTGCTCTGGGAATTCGATCCCGATGCGTACATCCCGCACCAGATTGCCGGCCATGATGAAGACGATGACATCACGCCGGTATTGATCGTCGCTCCTGAAACCGATGTGCCGATGCGGGCATTGGTGCTCAATCTGCGCAACGCCCCGGTGATGGGACAATTTGATCGGGTACTCGAAGTGGTTCCGGCTGATGACTCGGCACGCGAGCCCTTGCGCGCCCGCTGGAAACATTATCAATCGCTCGGATTCGAATTAAAGAAAATCGATATGTGAGTTTGCGATTCGCATCAATGTGATTTCGGCTTTTGTGCGACGCCGGCAATATCTTCCATCAGTACATGAATGCGCTGCTTGAACGCCGCATCATTACTGAGAAAAAACTTTCTTGCTTCCATGCCCAACGCGCCTGCCTGAGCAGCAGACATTTCGAGCGCCCGTTCAATCGTTGCCTGCAGTTGTGCAGCACCCACGTGATAGCAAGTAGCAAGATTCTGTTTGCTGGTCCGGTCGTAACCCACCAAAAGACCGCGCTCTGCCGTAACCAATTCATTCATCGGCGGTGCGTCCGTCGTTATCACCACCGCCTGCATGCTCATTGCTTCCATCAAATAATGACCAAAGCCTTCGGTATCCGAGATGCAAAGATGGAATAAATGCTGGTTTTGCATCAGCTTCAATTCGGCATCATCGAGATAACGAAGCACATGGCGGATATTATGTGTGCTGGCATCGGTCTCGGCTTTATTCGGATGCTGCACGATGGTGAGCAAAGGCCAGTGCGGATGTTTTTGCCAAAGGGCAATCAGGCTGTCGGTGCCTTTATTCGAACTTTTGCCGGCCAGATGAAAAAAACCGGCCTGCTTGGGGACTTCCGGCATCCAGCGATCTTCGCTGCTGAATCCGGTGAATCTTGTTTTGCAACCGAGCTCTGAAAAAATGGTTTCCGCATGCCTGGTCTTGACCAGGACGAAATCGAGGTCAGGCAGATGTCGAATCCACTTGGGCAGCGTCCACTCGGGATTCGGCATCAACACATTGAGCTTGGCGCTGCGAAAAAGACTCGGGTGCAGTCTTTCGAGAAAAATATTGATGGCCGGCATGCGCGCGCTTTGACTGATCGCGAGACGTTGCAGCCATTTTCCGAACTTGTTGGTCTTGAAACGATTCTGTTCAATCCGGAACAGACCCGGCATTAATGCAGCGGCCAGGAGGTCGGCATCCTTTACCAGGCCAACGCCGTTGTCCTGCGTAATGATGCGAATATCCGTCATCTTTCTGTTATGCATTGATGGTCAACCATGATCAAGGTTCAAGCGATATGGGGGGAGTATCGAACTATCAATACCTATTCGGGATATTGATAAAACCGGCATGCAATGTAACAAACCAGACCTTAACGGATTGTTGTTCCTGCCGGCACGGCATCAGAGCCGCGAATCTGATGCAAAGTTCAATTTGAATATGAATCGGCGTTCAGCAAGGGCGCTCGCGGGTCAATGGCCCGCCAACGATCAGACTTCCTGCTGATGGAATTTTATTCCCGCCGCTTTGAAAAGACGGTTCATCTCGACATCCCCACTCATAATGCCGCCGTTTTGCGGCCCGCCAATTTTTTTGCCGTCAACGAGAATCTGATATTGACCGCAACCGTAGCAAAGCAGCAAAACGATTTTTTTACCTTCGGATTCAAAAGCGATTCCATGATGAAACGAAGGAATGCAAGCAGATGCGTAGTTCGGTGCGGATTCCAGCCACCCCCTGATTGTGTTTGCCAGAAAATCGCGCTGTTCGGTTTTTTGAACCGATATCTTTCCAAGCACCCGATTTTCATCGATGCATTCGCTCTTGGCGCACCACATCCGCATCGCTTCTTTTTGCTTCTCGATTTGCAGGCTCTCGAAAACATCCTGCTCTTTTTCGTCCATGCCTTCCGGCCATTCCGCGTCCATTATTTTCCGGAATTGCGGCGTTTCGAACCAGGGCTCCAGGGAAATTATTTCGATATTTTCCGCTTTGTCGAAGGCTGCGATTATTTTTCGCTCATCTGAATCGGAGGCACGCAAAGTCAGGACGGTCCTGTACTCGTCCTCGTTCCCGACGATGGCTTCTTCAGCGATCGTAACGTTCTTTGGATCAGGATTCGGCATTGCAACGGATGGCTCGCGACAAGCAGTCAAGGTCAGCAGAAAAAACAAACAAAGAATATTTTTCACGATTTTTCCTACCCCCGATGGAAACAACGGATGACTCAACGCTCCGCCAGAATCGCTTCCACGGCATCAATGCTCTTGGGCACTTTATCACTCAGGACCTGTGGCCCCTTGCTGGTGATGAATATATCGTCCTCGACCCTGATGCCAATGCCCTGATATTTTTCCGACACGCCTTTCGTGCCCGGCGCGATATAAATGCCGGGTTCGATGGTAAACACCATGCCGGCTTCAAGTTCGCGGAAATCGCCGGCGATTTTATATTCGCCGACATCGTGCACATCGAGGCCAAGCCAATGCCCGGTTTTATGCATGTAGAATTTTTTATAGTCGCCGGATGCAAGGTTTTGTTTCAAGCTGCCTTTCAATAAACCCAGTGACAGCAAACCCTCGGTCAATACTTCTACGGCGGCTTCATGTCCCGCAATCCATGCCTGCCCAATCCGCGCTTTGGACAATGCCGCCGTCTGTGCGTCCAGCACGATTTGATAAAGTGCGCGCTGTTCCTTCGAATAACGCCCGTTAACCGGCCAGGTGCGCGTGATATCGGAAGCATAGTAGCCATACTCGGCACCGGCGTCGCACAACAATAAATCACCGTCATTCAGACGTGCGTTGTTGGCGCGATAATGCAGCACGCAACCATTGGCACCACCGCCGACGATTGGCTCATACGAAGCCGTTGCATTATTTTTCTTGTAGCAATATTGCAGCGCCGCCTCGATTTCATACTCATACATACCCGGGCGTGTTGCACGCATGGCGGCTATTTGCGCTTCCGCCGCGATGTCGGCAGATCGCTGCATCAATTTGATTTCGTCTTTGGTTTTGAACAGGCGGCATTCGTGCAGCAAATGCCCCAGCTCGAGAAACTCATGCGGCGGCTCCGAGCCCATTCGCATCTGTGCGCGGGTGCGGTTCAACCAGCCAATCAATTTCAAATCGAATTCTTTATCGCGGCCAAAATGGTAATAAACGCGACGACGGCCTTCGAGCAGGCCAGGCAATATTTCATCAAGATCATCGATCGAATAAGCGTCATCCATGCCGAGCGTTTCAACCGAACCTTCCGGCCCGACTCTCGGGCCATCCCAGGCTTCGCGTTCGGGATTACGCTCGCGGCAAAACAACAGGTTTTCGCCATGCTTTCGTCCCGGCACCATCACCAGCACGGCTTCAGGTTCGGCAAACCCGGTCAGATACCAGAAATCGGAATCCTGCCGGTAAGGATAATGCGTGTCATTGCTGCGGATGCGCTCCGGCGCCGACGGCAGAATAATAATCGCATCGTCCAGCGCCATGCGCATGAGTTGTTTGCGGCGCTTGATGAATTCTTTTTGTGGAATCATGGTTTCGGCTAATACGATTAGTTTAATTTTCGACGATGGCGCGGACCCAGTACGCAATCACTATGCACCAGCATGGCGGCAACACGCACGAATTCGGAAACTTCTTCGAAGGCTTCTTCGTCGCTATCGGCATCGTCGTAACTCAAATCGCTCGCGGCGATCCTGCCCAAATCAGTCAACGCGTCCTGGGTTTCTTCCGACATGCGCTTTAAATCGGCACCTGACAAACCGACGCCACCCAGAAAACCACGGCACCAGGCAATCAAGGCATCCCCGCGTTCGGACACCGGCGCATCACTGTCGGGCAGCAACAAATCAAACTCGAATTCTTCCGAAGCCAGGCCGGCACAGGTAGCTTCATACAATTGGGCCAGATCGGTACCCGGTTCCACTTCGTGGATGGCGTCGTCGCTGAGGACAAGACTCAGCCAGTTTTCTGCATTCGCCTGACCGCCGCCACAAAGAAAGCCGCATAAACTGCCGTGCAATTCAGGGGCTTCGACTCCGAGCGAATTCATGAGCGGCGATTGCGCCAACTTGGCATACAGGGGAAGTACCGGCTGATTCATGACAAAACCTTTAAATGCAGAGCCTATTCTAGCAAGCCTGATAAACGTCTTGTGGCATTGTGCCTCCGACCACTACACTGTTGGGCGGGGAAACATACGATAAGGGGCTTGATCGGTGCCATTGCGCAGTACTCCAGCTAGCTATTTACCTCTGATTGTCTTTTCGACGGGTACGGCTGGTGTTTTTCTGGCATCCGGCAATGTCCAGGCAGCTACTGCAAGCAGTTATAGCGCTGCCAATCTCGCGCCCCAGATTGCCCTGTTGGTAACAGCCACATTTCTGGGCTTGATTCTTTGGCGCATTTGGCGCCGCAGGGTGGTACAGGAAGCTGCCTTGCTGGAAGAAATCCGCGAACGCGAAGCCCGCTTGAATCTGGCACTTTGGGGTTCGGGCGACGAATTCTGGGATTGGAACATCCCCGAAAACAGTCTTTACCGCCTGGGTGCAAATCAATTGCTCGGCCAGGGCGCATCGGAATCGATGAGCACCGACGACTGGCGCACCCATTCCTTGCACCCCGATGACCTGCCGCGCGTACAAAAATTGTTGCAGGAACATTTGATCGGCCAAAGCGAAGTGTTCGAATCCGAACACCGCATTCGCAATGGCAGCGGCGAATGGATCTGGGTACGTTCCCGCGGGAAACTGGTCGAACGCGATGCCGATGGCAAGCCCTTGCGCATGGCCGGCACGGCAAGAGACATCACGCTGAGCCGCCGCGCCGAGCGCGAACGTCGCGTGGCACTTGAAGTGTTGCGAAGCATGAGCGAAGCGGTGGCGGTAATTGATCTGGAATTCCGCTTTATTTCGGTCAACCCGGCTTTCTCCCGTATAACCGGCTACAACGATGAAGAAGTGATCGGACAAAACAGCCGCATTCTTGATTCGACCCAACATGGTGCCGATTTCTATCGCCGCGTGCGAGACATTCTCGAACGCACCGGACATTGGGCCGGCGAGATGTGGCAGAAACGCAAAGACAGCGATGAGTTCCTGGGCTGGATTGAAATGTCCGAGGTTCGCGATGCCCATGGCATCCGCAGCCATTTCGTAGCTGTAGTGAACGACATCACCGACAAAAAACGCGCCGAACAGGAACTGCGTTATCTGGCCAATTACGACACGCTGACCGGATTGCCGAATCGCGCCCTTCTTTCGGAGCGCTTGGGCCGCGCCATTGTCCGTGCCCGCCGGCAGGAGACCCGTGTCGCGGTTTTGTTTCTCGATCTCGACCGTTTCAAAGACATCAACGATTCACTCGGCCATGCCGCCGGCGATCGCTTGTTGAAAGCGGCGGCATCGCGCATTCAAGCCACCGTTGGCGCCTCGGATACGGTGGCGAGACTCGGTGGCGACGAGTTCACCGTGATTCTCGAAGACGTCGAAAGCCTAGCAGCCGTCGAACGCATGGCGCGCGAAATCCTGACAGCATTTTCGATGCCGCTGGAAGTCGACGAACGCCACGATGTCAGCATTACCCCGTCTCTGGGTATCAGCCTGTATCCCGACCACGCATTGGTACCGACCGATTTATTGAAGTTCGCCGATACCGCGATGTATCAAGCCAAAGCCGAAGGCCGCAATACCTTCCAGATTTACAATGAAACGATGGACGCCGAAGCACGCCGGCGCGCGCAAATTCTTACCTGTTTGCGTAAAGCACTGGATAAAGGCGAGTTCCGTCTCGTCTATCAACCGCGCATGTCGCTTGCGGATGGTCGCATCACGGGTGTCGAAGCTTTACTGCGTTGGCATAGCGCCGAAC
>Ga0208628_1000425_pt1 | contig 21605 bp, 15 predicted proteins | sample LakWasMet16_LOW5_2_FD_183864 | JGI IMG/M metagenome (GOLD analysis project Ga0208628, IMG submission 183864) | Freshwater sediment methanotrophic microbial communities from Lake Washington under simulated oxygen tension - Sediment Metagenome... | ecosystem: Environmental > Aquatic > Freshwater >... | reverse complement strand
AAGAGAAAATTTAGAAGATATTCAGTTTATTGGTGCCGTTGGTGGATTCTCTAATTCAGATGTATTAGGTTCGGCTAAAGGTTGGGCTGGTGCTTTTTTATATAACGAAAAAGCAAACACCGCTTTAAAGAATTTCTTTAAACGTGAAGATACTTTGTCAGTTGGTATTTGTAATGGTTGTCAATTATTAATGGAATTAGAATTGGTTAATCCTGAACATGAAGTTCACGGAAAAATGCACCATAATACATCTGCAAAACACGAAAGTGGATTTACATCAGTGAAAGTTCAAAAAAATAACTCAGTGATGTTATCTACTTTAGAAGGAACAACATTAGGAGTTTGGATTTCTCATGGAGAAGGTAAATTTAAATTACCGTATGCAGAAGATAAATACAACATCGTTGCAAAATATGCTTATGCTAATTATCCTGCTAATCCAAATGGTTCTGATTTTAATACAGCCATGATGTGTGATACAACAGGACGTCATTTAGTAATGATGCCACATATAGAGCGTTCTACTTTTCCTTGGAACTGGGCTAACTATCCAGACAGAAACGATGAGGTTTCTCCTTGGTTAGAAGCTTTCGTTAATGCAAGAAAATGGATTGAGAAAAAGAAGTAAACAAAAAAGACTGTTTTTATAAACAGTCTTTTTTGTTTACTGTCACCCTGAGCGGAGTCGAAGGGGATTTATATGGCTTCGACTCCGCTCAGCCTGACACAATGATTTAATTGTACTTCAGTAATTCCACAAATCATGTTCCCAAGTAAAGATGTTCATTTTTATTTTATCCGCTTCTACTAAAGCATCAATACCTTTTTGGTATTGATCAATATAACGGTCTTGCACATTAGATTCTTTCACAATCGTACTAGTGAATTGTCGTTTCCAAAAAATATCATCTAAGCTTCTTCGTTCGGCGTCGTTTTTGAAATTATAAACATCATTGCGGGCAAAGTAGGGACGACAAGAGGGGAAATATACCCAATACAATTCTCTGTAATAATCACGTTCTTCGTTATATTCAATAGCAGCTAAGCCAACAATACGAACTTCTAAACTTGATTTTTGTCTATCAAAATACCAATCTTCTTTTACTCTAAATTTTAAAATGCGGGCATAAATGCTTGTCGAATCAACAGTTGGAACCATTGTTGGTGGTAGTTCGTTTCCTTCAATATCATAAATAATTTGAGCTATGGTATCTCTTTTAACGAGTTTGTTTTTTATTTCAGCATCGTTATATGGAATTAAAAAATCTTCGTCTTTAAATGCGATGATGTTGCCATTTAAAATTTGTCGAGTGATGGTTTGAAACAGAGAGGTTCTGCAAGCATTATATTCTAGTGGATAATACAATGGTTGGTTTTGTTTTTCTCGCATATCAATATCACGCCAAACTCTTTTCTCCCAAGCAACATCGCCCTCTCGTAAACTAGTATAATTAATAGGATGCCTGTTACCGATGTTTTGTTTGTCGTAAATATCGCAGGGATTAGTGGGTTTTATAGGTTTATCCTTTAAAGAATCTCCTGAATTAATTGCTGAAACTCTAGCAATACAAAACATAGTAAAGAGTAGGGAGGTGTAAGTTTTCATGATTCATAAGTTTAGTGGTTTAATACTATAACTAATGAACGTTTAAAAAGATACGGAAGATTTATAAACCTACTTTTTACCTTTCTTTTTGTAGGTAACAGTAGCGGCAATAAAGGTTAAGTTAATCATAGGGATTTTAACCCATTCGTCCATGATACTTTCTCTGATTAATAAATCAGTAGAACCAAACATAGCAGGTTTAGCGCCAATATTCATTTGTGAGTTAGAGGCATAGATGCATTCTAAGGCAATGATAAAATCATCTGTTACTTCTATGTTTTGTTTAGATACATCAATTTCATGTACTTGTGTTTTACCAATAGATTTAATAATGATTGGTTCTTTTAATTCGTTATTAGAATTAATCACCTTCACCATTCCAATTGGAGTTAATACTCTTTTTGTTGTTTTTCCTTCCGAATAAATATTGATACGGAAAACAGCAGTATCATTTTCTCCTAAGCAGGCTTTAAATTGTATTTTATCGATAAAGGTTTGTTGTCCTTTTTTAATAGAGATTTTATTTCCTATTTCAATACCAGCTGATTTTTCGCTTAATCCTTTTTCTTTATATCGGCGAACAGATGCAGTATCCTTTTGTTTTAATCCGCTAAGGTTTACACATTCTAAGTCAGCAACGCTGGTAGTTCCTAAAACTTTTGTTTCGTATTCATCAGGTCTTACAGTTGTAGAAGCTAATTGGTACACTTCTTCAGTTAAAATAATAGAAGTATTTTGAGAGTGTGATTTTTTGAAATCAGCGATACTCATAACTACAGGATAATAACCTATGGAAGTAATTTGTAAGGTGTCGGTATCTTTTTCAGATGTTATTTTAAATTTAAAAGCACCATTATCATCAGTAATAATTCCAAATGCTTTGGCTGGAATACCAATGTTTACATAAGGAATGCCTTTTTGGTTTTTATCTTTTACAAAGCCAGATAATTCTTGCGCAAAAACATTTGTTAATGAAATAAACAAATGGCCTAAACATAAAATCAATCTAATCATCACAAACTAGCTTTTAGCTCGGAAATAAAATGATAATGGAACACCAGTAAAATTAAAGCTTTCTCTAAATTTATTTTCTAAAAAACGTTTGTAAGCATCTGTTAAATACTGAGGTGAATTACAGAAGAATACAAAAGCGCAAGTATCTTTAATTTGAGTAACGTATTTAATCTTCACAATTTTTCCTTTCACCGCTGGTGGTGGGAAATTTTCAATTAATGGTAAGAAGTACTCATTTAATTTACTAGTAGGTATTTTTGTTGATTTGTTTTGATACACTTCCATAGCAACTTCAATCACTTTCATAATACGCTGCTTTTCAGTAACAGATGTGAAAATAATAGGCACGTCTTTAAAAGGCATCATACTAATTCTGATTTGCTCTTCAAAGTGTTTCGTTGTCATGGTGTTTTTGTCTTCTACTAAATCCCATTTGTTTACAACGATTACAATTCCCTTATGGTTTTTTACAATTAAGTGAATGATATTTAAATCTTGAGATTCAATTCCTAATGTGGCATCTAGCATCAATACACACACATCAGAATGTTCAATGGCATTAATGGTACGCATCACACTATAAAACTCAATGTCTTCGTGTACTTTAGCTTTCTTACGCATACCAGCGGTATCAATCAATAAGAAATCGTGTCCGAATTTATTGTAACGAGTATGAATCGTATCTCTGGTTGTTCCAGCAACGGCAGTTACAATATTTCTTTCTTCTCCTAATAAAGCATTAGTTAAAGAAGATTTACCAACGTTAGGGCGACCAACAATAGCAATTTTTGGCAAATCACTACCTTCAATAGCTCCTAAATCTTCTGGAAATGTTTTAATTAAAGCATCTAATAAATCACCAGTTCCCATTCCACTATTAGAAGATACGCAGTATGGATCTCCTAAACCTAACGAATAAAATTCAGCCGCGTAAGAGTTACGCTCGCTATTATCCACCTTATTAACTACTAATAAAACTGGTTTTTTACTTCTACGAACAATATTGGCAACGTCTTTATCAAATTGAGTCACACCATCGGTTACATCCACCATAAATAAAATGGTTGTACTTTCGTTAACGGCGATTTGAACTTGTTTTCTGATTTCTTCTTCAAAAATATCATCGCTTCCTTTGATATACCCGCCAGTATCAACTACAGAAAACTCAACACCATTCCAGTTTGATTTACCATAGTGTCTATCACGTGTAACTCCTGGCTCATCATCAACGATGGCTTCACGAGTTTCAGTTAATCTATTAAAAAGAGTCGATTTCCCAACATTGGGACGACCTACAATGGCTACTAAATTTGGCATAATGCTGCAAAGGTAACAAAAAAGCCTAAAATTTCAGGTTTTTAATGCAAGATTAACCGAATTGCTCTATTAGTAGGAGCAATTACTTTTTAGAAGCTTTGATATTGCTTACAAAATCATCAAAAAGGTAACGAGCATCTAATGGTCCAGGGCAAGCCTCTGGGTGGTATTGTACTGAAAATACAGGCTTATTTTTAATGCGAATACCTTCAATAGTATAGTCATTTAAGTTCACATGAGTAATTTCGATATGCGGATTTTTAGCAATATCCTCAGCATTTACAGTAAAACCATGATTTTGCGAAGTAATTTCAGATTTACCAGTAATGATATTTTTTACTGGATGGTTTATTCCACGATGTCCAGCATGCATTTTATAAGTAGAAATTCCTTGTGATTCAGCTAATAATTGGTGACCTAAACAAATTCCAAAAACTGGTTTTCCAGTAGTAACCACTTCCTTAATTAAAGCAATTTCATCCTTCATAACTCCTGGATCACCAGGGCCGTTACTTAACATGATGCCATCTGGATTGAAATCTAAAATATCTTTGATAGACGATTTCATTGGGAATACTTTTAAATAACAATCTCTTTCAGCTAACGAACGTAAGATGTTTTTCTTTACTCCAAAATCTAAAACGGCTACTTTGTGTGAAGCTGTTGACTCTCCAAAATTATAAGCTATTTTTGTAGCTACTTTAGAAGATAATTCCAATCCTTCCATTTTAGGAACTTTTGCTAATTGTGCTTTTAAGGCATCAATATCTGCATTATCTGAAGAAATAATACAATTCATTGCGCCCTTATCTCTAATATAACGAACAATGGCACGTGTATCTACATCACTAATAGCTACTACACCATCATTTATAAAATAATCTTGTAATGATTGTTGAGCGCGTTTACGAGAAAATCCATCATTAAATTTCTTGCAAATCATACCTGAAATTTTGATGCTATCGCTTTCTACTTCACTTTCTTCAATACCATAATTTCCAACGTGAACATTGTTCATTACGACTATTTGTCCAAAATAAGAAGGGTCAGTGAAGATTTCTTGGTAACCAGTCATACCAGTATTAAAACAAATTTCTCCAGTAGTAGTGCCGATTTTTCCTGCGGCTTTGCCTTCAAATACTTTACCGTCTTCTAATAAAAGGATGGCTTTAGGCTTAGTTTGATATTTTAGTTGCATAGATTTTTAGAAAGGTTTTTCTAAAAACCAAAGGTGCGAATAATTTAAAGAATGAGAAAGTTTTGTTAATAGGTTTTTAAAAACTTACAACTTTTCCTTTAAATACTTAGCTGTATAACTTACTTTATTTTTCACAACATCTTCTGGTGTTCCTTGAACAACCACTGTTCCGCCTTCTTCGCCGCCTTCAGGGCCAATATCTATGATCCAATCTGCACATTTGATCACATCTAAGTTGTGCTCAATTACAATAATAGAATGACCGCGGTCAATTAAGGCATTAAAGGATTTTAATAATTTGGCGACATCATGAAAATGTAAGCCTGTCGTTGGTTCGTCAAAAATAAATAAGGTTTGAGTTGTTGAACTTCCTCCAATTAAAAAAGTAGCTAATTTAATACGTTGCGCTTCGCCACCGCTTAACGTACTTGATGACTGCCCTAGTTGGACGTAACCTAATCCAACTTCCTGCAAAGGTTTTAATCGTTCAATAATACGTTTACATACTCTTTCCGTTTCATCTTGAGAAAAATAAATAACAGCATCATCAATCGTCATTTCTAATACATCAGAAATGGATTTTCCTTTATATAAAATTTCTAAAGTTTCTGCTTTAAAGCGTTTACTATTACAAGCCTCGCATGGCAACGAAATATCGGCCATAAATTGCATTTCAACGGTGATAGTTCCTTCACCTTCGCAAACGTCGCAACGACCACCATCCACATTAAATGAGAAGTGAGAAGGTTTGTAATTACGGACTTTTGCTAATGATTGCTCAGAAAATAAATTTCTAATCTCATCGTATGCTTTGGTATAAGTTACAGGATTACTTCGAGATGATTTACCAATCGGATTTTGATCAATAAACTCTACATGTTGAATTTGTTTTAAACTACCCGAAATTTTATCGCTTTTTACATTGGCGAAATATCCTTCTAAATGTTTTTTGACATTTGGATATAATACTTTTCTAATTAAAGTTGATTTTCCAGAGCCACTCACTCCCGTTACACAACATAATGTATTTAAAGGAAATTTAACGGTGATATCTTTTAAGTTATGATCGGTGGCATTATGTACCTCAATAAATTCTTTCCATTTACGTCGTGTTTTAGGAACTTCAATTCGTAATTTATTAGTTAAATATTTTGCGGTAAAACTTCTCGAATCTTTTAATAATTCCGATTGATTACCTTGAAACACCAATTCTCCACCGTTAGTTCCTGCTTCTGGCCCTATATCGATGAGTTGATCAGCAGCCTGCATGATTTCTTCATCGTGCTCCACTACAATGACTGTATTACCTTGTGCTTTTAACGATTTTAAAACACCAATTAAACGTTCTGTATCTCTTGAATGTAATCCAATACTTGGTTCGTCTAAAATATATAAACTACCAACTAAACTACTTCCTAATGAGGTAGCTAAATTAATACGTTGACTTTCGCCGCCGCTTAATGTATTGGCTACACGATTTAAACTTAAGTATCCTAAACCAACATCTAATAAAAATTGTAAACGACTATTTATTTCTAACAATAAACGTTTAGCAATAGAAGTATCATGTTCGTTAAGTTTTAATTTTTTAAAGAAATCTCTGATATCTGAAACTGGCATTAATACTAATTCAGAAATACCCATGTCGCCAACTTTTACATAGTTAGCATCTTTTCGTAAACGTGTTCCGTTACAATCGGGACAAGTTGTTTTTCCACGGTAACGAGCCAACATCACACGGTACTGAATTTTATAGCTTTCTTTTTCTAACATTTTAAAAAAAGCTGTGATACCATCAAAATGTTCGTTACCAGTCCATAATAAATTGTATTGCGCTTTTGTTAATTGAGCAATAGGTTTATGAATAGGGAAATCAAATTTATGAGCACTCTTCACTAATTGATTTTTGTAGTACGACATTGTTTCTCCGTTCCAACAAGCAACGGCGCTATCATAAACAGAAATACTTTTGTTTGGAATTGCTAAATCAGGATCAATGCCAATAATACTTCCAAAACCTTCACAGGTTTTACAAGCTCCAATTGGATTATTGAAACTAAAAAAGTTCATGTCAGGTTCTTCAAACGACATTCCATCGGCTTCAAATAAATTGGAGAAGTGATGCGTGTTGTAAGATTTGTCTGCTTTTTCAATTAATATGTCGCACTCTCCGTTTCCTTCAAAAAACGCCGTTTGAACACTATCCGCTACACGGTTTTGAAAATCTTCATCCGTAATATCAACCACAATTCTATCAATCAATAAAAAGATAGTGTCAGTTTTTTTTGATTTCTTAGCATCGAAATCTGATATTTTGGTAATTTGATTATTTACTAAAATCCTAGCAAATCCTTGTTGATTTAATAATTCTAAATATGTTTCTAAGGTTCTGTCTTTTGGAATAATTAATCTAGAAACAATTAAACATTTAGTATCGTTAGAAAGTGTATTTACAAAATCAACCACATCGGTTACTGAATCTCGTTTTACAATTTTACCAGAAATTGGGCTGTATGTTTTACCAACACGCGCATATAATAATTTTAAGTAATCATAAATTTCGGTAATGGTTCCCACAGTACTTCGTGGATTACGAGAAATTACTTTTTGTTCGATGGCAATTGCTGGAGAAATCCCTTTGATATAATCTACTTTTGGCTTTTCTAAACGCCCTAAAAATTGACGAGCATAGGCAGATAAACTTTCTACATAACGCCGTTGCCCTTCGGCATATAATGTGTCAAATGCTAAAGACGATTTACCAGAACCAGATAAACCTGTAATGACAATAAATTTATTACGAGGCAAAGCTACATCAATACCTTTAAGGTTGTGCATGCGAGCGCCTTTAATGATGATAAATTCTTTAGGATTAAGTGCGGTTATATCTTTTTGAGTAGCCAAAGTCTTAGTTTAAATCAGTATCAAATATAATAGTTTGTGTTCTGAATTATCAGTTAAACTATTAACAAGAAAGGAAGAGTTTGGTTTAAAATATTCTTTCGTATGCGTAATGACGATAAGTCACAAACTAAGCTAATCTCTTGGAAATAATCTTAGAGATATTCCCGAAAACTTGACCAGGAGAAAATTTACGCCATTCGTAATCGTTTAATTCGCCGCCAGTAATAAAATAATAATCAAGATTAGCTTGCTTAAACTCTTTTAAAACATGTTCTTGAAAATTGATAAAAGTAATCCAGCCATCATTATCCTGAACATCTTCAAACCATTCTTCGTAATAGGAATCATCGGAGTGGTGAAAGTTTAATACATTTTCGCCAATAATGATGTATTTATTGATGCCGTGAAAAGCTAGTTCATCAATGATGTCACGTTTTAAAAGCATGATGTCGTTATTAATCGCATCATTCCATTCGCCAATTAATTCAATAATGGCATAGTGCTCATCATAATCTACAAATAAGATTTTGAGGTACAAGGTTTCGCTTCCCATATCATCCCATTGTGGATGAATGTAAAAGTTGTAAACCGTATTACTAAATGTAAACTCACTATACTCAGCTCCATAAAATGGAGAGTCTTCATCTTCAGCCGCAATGTATAAATGTTGCCAATTATAAAAAGGTTCTAATTCGTGCATGCGGTATTATTAAAAGACTATAACAGTTTTGAAATAAGAACTACAAATTATTTAATAATGTTGTAAGGGTAGCATCTGTTGTAGATACCATCGTCACATCAATTTGAGTATTTGTATTAACCGTTAGTTGCTGGTCATAGCTAAACAATGTTCCGCTAGCATCAACACCAATAATTACAATTTTCACATTCGTTCCATTTGGAATTTGATCTGATACTAAACTAGCAGGAACTTGCATCACCGTTTTTTTACCTGGTATATAAACAAAAATGGCAAGGTTTGTCAAATCATCCACACTTGATGTAAAGGTTAAAGCACTAGAAGGTGAACTTGCCGCATTAACACCACAGTTAATCCATCCTAATTTAGCTATTTGAGCTAAGTAGCCATAAGATGTTTGAGAAAATAAAGGATTTAAACTTGATGTTACACCTAATGAAGCAGGATTATCTGTCCAGTTGGTATTATTAAATCCGTAGTGAACTTTCATGTAATTTTTAGGCGCTGCATTTGGCATCTCTATTTGAGAATAACAAGGATTAGGTTTTAAAACTAATTCAGTTCCGTTTTTAAATGCTCTCAATCTAATTTCACCGTCTGTTTCTAAAATGTTTCCTGAAGCTACAGTTGGCATTTGATAGTATATCATATCTTTAGGGGTATATAATTCTACCAATTTTATTTTAAATGGATAAACCACACTATCTCCATTAGGAAACATTAAACATTGTTTGCCCATCCAAATCTTTGTTCCTTGATTCCCAACAATAGGACCAGAGCCGGTACTATCAATGTCAAATTCCTGCTCCGTTTGTTTCTTAGAATCCAAATAGGTGTTTGGCGAATTGTAAGTATTTAATGTCGGTGGCTGTTGAACTCTTTCCTTAGAGCAACTGATGATAATAGTTGACATCACAATTAATAAAAAGGATGCTAATGAAATTGTTTTAGTTTTATTCATGATATATATTATTTAAATGAGGGGCAGCGTTCGTTATTTGAGTACTTATCTTTCTTACAACCAAAGATATACAAAAATCCTAAATTTAAGTGCGTCTCTCTAAACTTAAGATTATATCTGTATTCTAAAAAAGGTCTGAAGCAGGTATTAGTAGAAATCCCTAAACCACCTTCCAAATTCCAGTTGGTAGGTTGAGCACCTTTTAAGGTTGACTTTTTGTAGTTTATCCAAGAGTTGTATCCTCCATGAATAACTCCATACATATTAATTTTTTTACGTTTGATGAATTTACCTTCAATACCTAATCCAATAGTGTATTCATTTATTTTATTAAATGGAAAAAAATACGAAAATTGGGGAGTGAAGCTAAATCGTTTATTTGGATAAATGCTTGCTCTCACACCTGCACCAAAACTTTCGGTTTGAATGTTATAAATAGCTTCAGCACCAGCACCAATAGTTTGACCCTTCAATTTAATAGTTGATGCAATGAAACATAAAAGTATAATTATATGCTTTGATTTTCTCATTTTTTATTTCATACTCAAACGAATTTGAGTCAATACTTTTTTAGTGTATAATGGAAAATCTCCTTGCATCATCCAATTATAATAAGATGGTTCTTTTTCAAAAACTTCTTTAACTGATTTATCTTTATGTTTTCCAAAATTAAAAACTTCTACATTGTTGTCGTTGTATACAATTCTTCCTGCCAAATCAACATTTCTAGTACGAGCGGTTAAGATGCTTAATACACTCATGTCATTTTTAACAGGTTTGTAAGCATTACCTTTTTCATCAACTAACTCTGTGTTTTCATAACGAGCCAATTGAGCTTTAAATATTTCGTATGTTGCTAAAGTATCTGCTTCTGCAGAGTGCGCATTTTCTAAAGGTTTATCGCAATAAAATTTATAAGCTGCTGTTAAATTGCGAGGTTCCATCATGTGAAAGATGTTTTGAACATCAATTAATTTTCGATTCTTTAAATCAAAGTCAATATCAGAACGAAGAAATTCTTCTACTAAAAAAGGAACGTCAAATTTGTTGGAGTTAAATCCAGCTAAATCACAATTATTTAAGAATTGAGCTAATTGCGGAGCTAGTTCTTTGAAATTTGGGCAATCAACCACATCTTTATCATATATACCGTGAATTTTAGAGGTGAATTCAGGAATGGGAATCCCAGGATTTACTTTTTTAGTCAATATATCAGTTGAGTTATCAATATTTACTCGAACGATAGATATTTCTACAATTCTATCTCCTCCAACACTGATACCAGTGGTTTCAAGGTCAAAAAAAGCAAGAGGTTTAGTTAAATTTAGTTGCATAATTAGTTTGATAAATGTTTTATGACTTCTGTCACAGGCTTTATATCCGAGTAAAAACTATTGATTTTATGAATAACACCTTCTATTACTGAATCAGGACATGATGCGCCACTAGTTAAGATAATACGAACTGGTTTCTTATCTGGTAAGAAATTAGAACTACTTAAGTGTTTTTTATGAGGGTAATCAAAGTGTTTAATGGTGTTTTTGTCAAGAATTTCTTTTTCGGAAGAAATAAAATAAGTATGGAATTTACGTTCGCATAATTCTACTAAGTGCGATGTATTACTGCTATTATATCCACCCACAACAATAGCCAAATCAGCTTCTGCTTCAAGTAAACCATAGGTTGCATCTTGATTTTCGTTAGTTGCGTAACATAAAGTATCTCTTGTATCTGCAAAGTGATTGCCGATATTTACCTCACCGTATTTTTCCATCATTACCGTTTTAAAATAATCGGCAATTTCTTGTGTTTCGCTGGCAAGCATAGTTGTTTGATTAATAACTCCTACACGCTGTAAGTCAATATCTAAATTTAAATCAGCTGAATAGCGTCCATTAAAATCAATAGCAAATTGTTCTTTTGATTTATTTCCTAATATATAGTCAGCTAATAATTTTGATTCAGTAATATCTCTTACGATAATTGCCTTATTATGTTTGTCGCTTCTTGAAAAGGTCGCTTTTGTTTCTTCGTGACTATGTTTTCCATGAATAATAATCGTGTAATTATCTTTACCAATAGATTCAGATTTTTTCCAAACACGTTCAACAAAAGGACATGTTGTATTATAAGCCTCTGTTTTTATTTTTTTAGATTCTAATAAATCGATAATATCTAGAGGTGCACCAAATGCAGGAATAATAACCACGTCGTCTGGTGTTAAAACATCAAAAGGAATTAATTGTTTGCCATTGGTATCTTGTAAAAACTGAACCCCTCTTTCTATTAAATCATTATTCACATCAGGGTTATGAATCATTTGACTTAATAAGAAGATACGCTTTCCTGGATTTTCATCTAGTGCTTTAAAAGAAATTTCAATGGCATTTTCAACACCATAGCAAAAACCAAAATGGCGAGCAATTAAAAACTGAACTGCACCAAAATCTAGAAGAGTAGGTGAGTTATCTTTTTTTCTTGGATCTTGTATTTTACGGTATTGTTTTATTTTGCTGATGATAGGGCTTCTATAAAACTCCGGTACGTTAAATGCTTTCATTTATTTCAACACTAGTTCTTTAATTAATCTTTTTCCTACAAATTTATTTACCTTTTCAATAATGGCTTCTTTGGCGTAAGCAGTTTCATTTCTAACGATAGGAGAATCTATGGATACAAACAATATTCCTTGTGCATAGTTTATTTGGGTAGTATGTTTTGCTACTGTTTTGCCAACAATACCTTCCCAGCCATTTCTAATGGCAAAGATGCTGTATTTCTCATCTAATTTTTCTTCTTTAAAAATTTGAGAAATGGCATCACCCAGTTTTATGAGATTATTGTTTTTAGCCATGTTTTATAATTGAACCTTCGTTAACGATATAAATCAAGTGCTCTGAATTACTTTGTTCAAATAATTCTTTTATTCTTTCTGGGTGCGTATCTGTTATAAATACTTGCCCAAATTCATCACCACTTACTAACTCAATTAATTTTTTGAAACGCGTTTCATCCAATTTGTCATAAATGTCATCTAATAACAATAAGGGTTTTGTATGTTTCTTTTCTTTAATAAACTCAAATTGGGCTAGTTTTAAAGCTAATAAGTATGATTTTTGTTGACCTTGAGAGGCAAATTTCTTGAGGCTATTCCCCATTAATTTAAAATCCAAATCATCTCGATGTGGACCAACGGTTGTATGATGAACTGCTCTATCTCTTGATAAACTAGCTGTTAAAACCGTTTGATAAGATAAATCTTTAATAGAAGATTCGTACTCCAAACTTACGTTTTCGTTACTGCCACTAATAAATTGGTAGTTTTTAGTAAACAAAGGAATAAACTCTTCTAAAAAATGCGTGCGTATTCTAATAATCTCTTGCCCATGAATAATCAATTGATCATCCCAAATTTCTAAACTAGCATTATCAAAAGAACGGCTTTCGTGAAACTGTTTTAATAAGGCATTACGTTGTTGTAATACATGATTATAAGCTATTAGTTTTTCTAAATACACTTTGTCGTATTGCGAGATGATACTATCCATAAACTTACGTCTCACTTCACTACCATCCCAAATCAATTCAATATCAGAAGGAGAGATCATCACTAATGGATATAATCCTATATGTTCTGATAAACGATCATATTCTTTTTTGTTGTGCTTAAATTGTTTTTTTGCGCCACGTTTTACACCGCAAAATATTTCGTGCGTTTCACCATTTTTATTAATCCAGGCTTGAATAGCAAAAAAAGGCAAATCATGCTTGATGTTTTGACTATCAATGGCATTAAAAAAACTTTTACAAAAGGAGATGTAATGAATGGCATCTAATAAATTAGTTTTCCCCATACCATTATTACCAACAAAGCAATTAAATTTTTTACAAAAATCAACTTGTGCTTCGTCGTAATTTTTAAAGTTTATGAGAGATAATTTTTCTAAAATCATTACACTTTAAAGGTACGAATGAAATCCTGATTTTTATAAATGTGTTATTAACTTAGGGTGTAAAATATATCTACTTTAGATAAGGAGTTAAAATGCTGTCTAACCATTTAATAGCTTCAGTTTCTTTTTCAAATTTTTCCGTCAATACTTTTGGTTGGTAAATATTTATCAGGGAATTGGCTCCAATTCTACCTGGCAAATCTTTAAATAATAAGGCTAGTGCTAATCTATATTTAGTGGGCTCTTCGCTTGAACTGTATTTTCTAGCTTCATCAGAACTCATGGAGTTTTTTCGAGTATCGATTAAAATAACGTGAGGTTTATAACTGGCAATTTCTTGTTCGGCCAAATGATTATTCTTCATATCTTTTAAATCCAAATACACATCTTCCTGCATTGTCATTCTGACAAAGTTATCTTTTTCTAAAGTAATAACTGCAGTACGTGTTATTATTGATTTCATGTATTTAGGAGTAAGCTTCGAAAAGATAATAAATAAAAAAGCCTCATCAGTCAATTGACTGATGAGGCTAACTCGTATTAATTAATTAGTCTTTCTTTTTGTCGAAATCAACAACAATTGGAGTAGAGATACATAATGAAGAGTATGTACCGATGACACGACCAATTAATAAGGCGAATATAAATCCACGAATACTTTCTCCTCCAAAAATGAAGATGACAACTAATACGAAGAATACAGTTAACGAAGTTAAAATAGTACGACTTAATGTACTGTTTAATGCGTAGTTAATTAAAGTATTACGTTCAGCATTTGTAGAATCAGCATTTACATGCTCAGCTAAACGCTCACGGATACGGTCAAATACAACCACTGTTTCCGTCATCGTGTAACCCATAACGGTTAAGATAGCAGCAATGAAATCCTGACCGATTTCTAATGAGAAAGGTACAATACCATCTAAAATTGTATAGAATGATAATACAACTAATACGTCATGGAATAAAGCCACAACTGCACCTAAACCATATTGCCATTTTTTGAATCGAACAACGATATAGATAAACATTACTAAACAAGAGAATAAAATAGCCGCATATGCACCATATAAAATATCTGTTGCAATGGTAGGACCTACTTTTTGTTGACTTACTAATTCATGTTTAATATTTAACGTATTTAAACCATCATTTAATGCTTTTTCAACCTCTGTATCAACAGTTGCTGAATTATCACTAACGCGGTAAGAAGTAGTAATTTTCATTTGATTGTTACCACCAACAGTTTTTACTTCTAAAGAAGCCTCTTTAAATGCGTCTTTTAATGATTGTTTTACATCTTCAGTATTCACTTCTTTCTCGAAACGAACTTGGTATGTACGACCACCTTTAAAGTCAACACCTAATTTTAAACCACCATGTACAAAATACATCACAACACCTAATGCAATGATGATAGTTGAGATAGTGTAATAAATTTTTCTACGACCAACAAAGTCAAATGCTACATTTTTAAATGAATTTTTAGTAGCAGTGTTATCAAATGGAATCTCCATTTTACGAGCTAACATCCATTCGAAAATCACACGAGTAATTAAGATAGCAGAGAATAAAGATGCCCCGATACCAATTAATAATGTAGTTGCAAAACCTTGCACGGGTCCTGATCCAAATACCATTAAGATAACTGCTAAAATTGCTAAAGTAACGTTAGAGTCAATAATTGAGCTCATCGCATGTTTAAAACCTTCTTTAATTGCATGTGCGGTATTTTTACCATGAGCTAATTCTTCACGAATACGCTCAAAGATTAAGATGTTGGCATCCACGGCTAAACCAATGGTTAATACGATACCTGCAATACCAGGTAATGTTAAAACCGCATTCATAGATGCTAGAATACCCATAATAAAGAACATGTTGGCAATTAACGCAATGTTAGCAACCATACCAGCTTTGTTATAGTACATGTACATGAATACTAAGATTACTAATAATGCAATCACTGTACTCATTAAACCTGAATCAATAGCTTCTTGACCTAAAGTAGGACCAACAACACTCTCTTCAACAATACGAGCAGGAGCAGGTAATTTACCAGCACTTAATACTGCTGCTAAAGTATTTGCCTCTTCTACAGTAAAGTTACCAGTGATTTGAGATTGACCACCTTTAATTTCTCCGTTTACAGTTGGAGCTGAATAAACCATGTTATCCATTACAACTGCAATTGAACGACCTTTTTTGTCTCCTTGAGGAGAATTGTCTTTAGTTAATTTTGCCCATTTAGTTGCTGCTTCACCAGTCATTGTCATACTAATATATGGGTGACCACCGCTTTGTGCATCAAAATCAGGACGAGCATCAGTAATGATATCGCCATACATAGCAGCTTTACCGCTTCTATCTGTAACTTTAATAGCATATAATTCAAAGTATTCTCCAACTACATCACCAGATTCGTTTTTAACTTCTTCTGGTTTAGCTCCCCACATAAATTTCAACTTATTAGGTAAGTATGATTTTAATGCTGGATTTTTCAATAAAGCATTTGCTTTCGCTGTATCTTCTTTGCTATATGCGCGAGCAATAACTGGGCCTGGTAAAAACTGCTCAGGTTGTTGTGTTTGTTGATTGAAAGATACATTAGCTTTTAACGGACAAGGAACATTTCCAACATAAATTAATGGGAAACGCATATTGAAAGTGTCTAAAGCAGTTGGAATAGCAGTAGATGTTTTAACTGCAGAAACTGCAGCTGTATCAATTACTCCTTTAGCTGTATCTATTTTAGCTGCAGCAACATCGGCAACTTTAGTTGAATCAGTTGATTTAGCAGTTGTATCTGCTTTAGAAGTAAAGTTTGGAAATAACGCTTTAGATAACTTGTCGTTAGCACCAATTAGTAAGTTGCCTAATTCTGTATTATCATAAGTCTCCCAAAACTCTAAGTTTGCAGTTCCTTGTAATAATTCACGAACACGCTCTTTATCTTTTACACCTGGTAATTCAACTAAGATACGTCCGCTATTTCCTAATTTTTGAATGTTAGGTTGAGCTACACCAAAACGGTCGATACGAGAACGGAATGTTTTTTCTGAGTTAGAAATAGACTCTTCTACTTTTGTACGTAAAAACGCGATAACTTCATCATTAGTAGCATTAAAAGATAATTTCCCTTTTAATTCAATAGTTTGGAATAATGGAGCTAATTGTCCTGTAGGTGTATTTGCTTTATATTTCTTTTCAAATAAAGTTAAGAAATCATCATTGTTTCCAACTCCCATGTTCTCTTGAGCATCTTTAATAGATTTTACAAAAGCAGCATCAGGATTATTGTTTGATAAATTTTTAACGATATCAGCAACTGAAATTTCTAACGTTACGTTCATACCACCACGTAAATCCAAACCTAAGTTGATTTCACGTTTTTTACACTCTTCGTAAGTGTAGCTAGCGATTAATAAATCATAAACTGGTTGATTTTTTAATGAATCTAAATATTTATCAACTAATTTTTCTTTTAAAGAATCTACATAGAAAAGTTCTTTTGTAGCGTCTCCGTTTGCGTATTTCTTAGCAGTAGCTTGAACTCCAGCTGAACTAGAAATGCTTTCAGCATATTCTTTTGCTTCAGTTTCTACCCCACGAGTAATCCATGTAAATGATAGATAAAAAATACAGGCAAGCGCTAAAAGTATAGCGAAAATTTTAATGGCACCTTTGTTTTGCATAAATCGGTATTATTTCTAAATAAATTAAGGTTGCAAATATAGTTTTATCACCTATATAAAGCAAATTAATTTGGTGCTGAAAATTAAGTAGTTAGCGTTTTTTTTATTTATTAATTCGTATTTTTGCTTTTGTATGGCTCGTATAGGATTTTTGTCGTTTTTGCTACTATTTGCTAAATTTTTTTTAGCTCAAACAAATGTATACAGAGATACGATTCCTGTTTTTGAGTCAAATATCAAATTATTAATGCCTTGGGCTGGTGGTATTAATTTTAGTTCGTTTACCCAAATTGATTTAAACTCTGATGGAAAGAAAGATATTGTTGCTTACGATAAGATTTCTGGGTCTGGTGGTAAATTAAGAGCCTATTTAAATGTAGGGACATTAAATGAAACGAAGTATAAGCATGCTTTTAATTATCAAGACCAGTTTCCAAGTGTAAATGAATGGGCTTTATTTTTCGATTATAATAATGATGGGAAAGCGGATATATTTACCTACACACCCGGAGGAATTAAAGTATTTAAAAATAATTCAGTTGGACAAAATTTAAGTTTTTCCTTGGTAAGTCCGCTTTTAAAAAGTGATTATAATCCCACTGGAACGCCCAATGTATCAAATTTATATTGTAATTCAGTGGCCTTGCCAGGTATTTCAGACATTGATAATGATGGAGATTTAGACGTTTTGAGTTTTTCTGTATTCGGCATAAAAATAGAGTATCATAAAAATATGAGTCAGGAATTGTATGGAACTTCCGATAGTTTGGTATTTGATATGGTAGATGATTGTTGGGGAGATATCAAGGAAAATAATTGTCAGGTCGATTTAAACCAATGTCCTTTCATGAAAATGTATAATAACAGTATTCAAGATTCTGCCAATAAAGTATTGCATTCGGGGTCATGTATTATGTGCTTTGATAGAGATGGCGATGGAGATAAAGAGTTAATCATGGGAGATATTTCTTGTAGTAATGTTTTTTTTGTAGAAAATCAGGGCGATGTTAGCAATGCTCACATGGGAGATACAACTATTTTATATCCCAATTATCCGGCTAAAGGAAGTACAGATATTATAAAAATGAATTCTTTTCCTTGTACCTATAATTTAGATGTAGATAATGATGGATTTAAAGATTTAATAGCAAGCCCCAATGCTGTTGCAGGTTCCGAAAATTATCAAAGTGTTTGGTATTATAAAAATGCATCTAGCACATCTACCGTAAATTTTGTTTTACAAAAGAAAAATTTTTTACAAGAAGATATGATTGAGTTAGGTGAAGGGGCTTATCCAGTTTTGTTTGATGCGGATAATGATGGAAAAAAAGATTTGATTATTGGTCATTTAGGATACTACACAAATAACACTAATAAATCGCGTTTAGCTTATTATAGAAACATAGGAAGTACAACAGCGCCATCTTTCTCTTTAATCACAAAAGATTATCAATCATTATCATCCTACAATATTTTTTCGATGGCTCCAACGTTTGGAGATTTAGATAATGATGGAGATAAAGATTTAATTATTGGGGATAATAGCGGACAGCTTCATTATTTTCAAAACATTGCCATTGCTGGCGCTCCAGCATTATTTGCAAATCATATTAGTAGTTATCAATCCATTGATGTAGGTAATTTTGCCTATCCTCAGTTATATGATTTAAATAAAAATGGAACTTTAGATTTAGTAATAGGGTCAATAAATGGTAAGTTGTCTTATTATTCAAACAAAGGAACAGTTTCTAGTCCTTCATATAGTTTGCAAACAGCATTTTTAGGAGGAGTAGATGTAAGGCAAATTAGTATTGGTTCTATTACAGGGTACAGTATGCCTTTTTTGTATAACAATGCTGGTGTAACCAAATTATTAGTGGGGAGCGAAATTGGTAATATTTATTCTTATGATAATATAGATGGCAATTTATCTGGAACATTTAATAGAGTAGACACTACCTTGTTTAATATTAATGAAGGTCCTCGTTGTGCTTTGTTTTATGAAGATATTACAAATGATGGAAAACGAGATTTATTTATTGGCAATTATGCAGGAGGACTTGCTTTTTTTAATTCGTCTAATGTTAATGGAGTAGGAATAGAAGAGGTTTTAAAAGAGGATGATATATTAATATATCCAAATCCAGCATCAGATAAAATGACTATTGCAATCAATGATGGAAGCTATTCGGAACTGTCAATAAAATGTTTGGATGTATTAGGTCATGACATATTTGAAACAACTACGTTTAATAAAGTTATTCAAATAGATGTAACTAAATTTAGTAAAGGAGTTTACTTTATTCAAATTCAAAAAACTAACAAAAATCAGTTAAATACAATTACTAAAAAAATTGTAGTAATAGATTAAAAGAAGTTTCTAATTATCTCTTAATTAGTTTATTATAGTCAATTTATGTCTGCCGATTTAATTGTTTTAAACAAAATGTTAATGGCGATTAACATTTTGTTTAAAAGTAAATTCTCACGTTTTTTTTAAAGGTTTACTTTTAATATCCAGAAAAAAATCAAAATCTATTTTATGAGAAAATTAATACTTTTTATTTCATTGCTATGGACAAGTTTACTAAGTGCTCAATCCATTACAATTACTCAACCGAATGGAGGTGAGATTTTGTACGCTTGTCAAACATATACTGTTAAATGGACACAAACAGGGAGCCCTTCCAATTACTGGAATGTTGATTATTCTTTAGATGGAGGCACTATATGGACATCTGTTGCAAGTAATTTTCTTTCTACAAATGGACAATTTGTATGGACTGTTCCAAATGTTCAATCTACTACAGTTTTGATGAGAGTGTATGATGCATTAAATAGTTCTACAGTAGATCAAAGTAATGCGTTTTTTACAATTAATATTCCTGTTCTTTTAACTTCTCCAAATGGTGGAGAAGTTTGGCAAGGAAATACAGTACAAAATATCACTTGGAATGCCCTAGGGACATCTAATACATACAACATTGCTTATTCAACTAATGGGGGAACTTCATGGACAAATATTGTAACTAATTATGCTAATACGACAGGTGTTTATAGCTGGACAGTACCAAACATCCCCTCTACAAATTGCTTAGTGAGAGTAATGGATTATGTTACTAATTGCATGCAGGACGTTAGTAATTCAACCTTTACGATTACCCCAGCAACTCCAATATTGTTAACACCAAATGGAGGAGAGACGTTACAACAAAGTTGTAATTATGTGATTACATGGAATGCGTCTACTTTTTTCACGAGTGTAAGATTAGAATACTCGTTGAATAATGGAACAAGCTGGACAACAATAACGACAGGAGCAACCAATAATGGCTCATATAACTGGACGGTACCAACTACAGCAAGTAGTTTATGTTTAGTGCGCGCGAGCAATAGTACAAGTTTAACAGTAAATGATGTTAGTAATGCCACGTTTACAATAGCACCAGCAATAACTGTAACAAGTCCAAATGGAGGCGAGACGTGGTATGGATGTACAACCTATCCAATTAAGTGGGATCATTCAAACTGTGTAAGTTATTATACAATAGAGTATAGTTTAAATGCGGGCACAACGTGGAGTGTCATCACAAGTTATTTATACACAGCGAGTACATTTAGTACAAGTTATAATTGGCAAGTACCGAATGGAATCAGTAGTACTCAATGCAGAATCCGCGTATCCGATTCATACGGAGCCGTGTTGAGTGATATGAGTAATGCAGATTTTACGATAGCACCAAGTAATGATATAACAGTAACGAGTCCAAATGGAGGCGAGAGTATGGTCGGATTATCGACGTATACTTTAACATGGAGTAATTTACCATCAGCCTCAGGACAATATCAATTACAGTATAGTACCAATAATGGAAGCACATGGACGAATATCGTAACGAACATAACCGGCAATAGTTATGTGTGGACTGTTCCGAATATACCAAGCACCCAATGTTTGATTAAAGTAATAGATTACGTAACACCATGTAAATATGATGTAAGTAATTCAACCTTTACGATTACCCCAGCGACACCGATATTGTTAGCACCTAATGGCGGCGAGACGTTACAACAAAGTTGTAATTATGTGATTACATGGAATGCGGCTACTTTTTTCACGAGTGTACGATTAGAATACTCGTTGAATAATGGAACAAGCTGGACAACAATAACGACAGGAGCAACCAATAATGGCTCATATAATTGGACGGTACCAACTACAGCAAGTAGTTTATGTTTAGTGCGCGCGAGCAATAG
>Ga0208628_1000422_pt1 | contig 21668 bp, 20 predicted proteins | sample LakWasMet16_LOW5_2_FD_183864 | JGI IMG/M metagenome (GOLD analysis project Ga0208628, IMG submission 183864) | Freshwater sediment methanotrophic microbial communities from Lake Washington under simulated oxygen tension - Sediment Metagenome... | ecosystem: Environmental > Aquatic > Freshwater >... | reverse complement strand
TAAATCGCCCAAAGCGCCAAAGATAACCAGGTCACAAGGTTTAAATGTTGTTTTTTCGTTCATAGATGCGTTGTTGAATAAATAGTTATAGCCGACATCGGTCCGGCACAAATAGGCAGAAAACTTATGCTCATTATCGCAGAATTTGCTTCAGGATGCAGTTCTGGATACACCGCCTTAGCGCTGAGCTTGTTATTTTGGATTTAAAAAGGGTGAAACGGTTTGACATACGCCGCTTGTATCGAATCGATATTTAGTTGACAGTATTCTTGAGCTTCTTTTATAGTATTGATCCGCTACTATCACAAAAGAGAATATTTTACGCGTCACGCGCCTACCGACATGCACCGCAACCTGGCAGACGAAATTGTTGATCGCTCAAAAATATCAAGGTGACGTAGCTTATCAGGAGGAATCAATCCCGGCGTGGATGAAGGCCATGATTTTCATATCAACCTTGCCGTATCCATTGATGATTTAAAAACAACAGAAGGTATAAAAAATGAACGAAGAAACACAAGTAAAAGACAAATTCTGGCTGTATGTCGGCTGCACAGTAATTACTTTATTGGTCGTCATCGGCATGGTCAAACAAAGCGAGAACGAAAAATTTGCACCTATCAAACAGCAAATGGAAGAGGAGATGGCCCAGATGAATATCCGTGTGTTGAACTGAACTTACCGGCCATTATCTTCATGACAAGGCGTTGTTTTTATTTAGCCGCTACATCGGATTTTGATTAGCCCGCGCACTTGCCTATGGATAAGCCGCAGTTCTTGTCGACCTTAGCGTGACCATGCACCACTTAAATAATAATCAGGAGAGAACTATGAAACTTAATTTGATATGCCTTTGCGCGGCGTTAGCTTTGTTTTCCGGAACAGCGTCGGCGACAGAATACATATACCGCGATCTTATGGCCAACACACTACCCTCGGCGGGTTGTGAAGCGGAATCCGAAGCCATTGCAACCGCGTCAAAGCCTTACAACATCACCCGATACAGCAAAACATTCTGTCAGTCGCAAGGTTACGGCTGGCATGTTGAAAAAGTGAAAGATGAAGGCAAAGCGGCCTGCACACCCTGCACCGGCACTAATCAAGGTAAAAATCAGTGCCATCTGGAAGATGTGGTTGTTACCTGCAAACGCATCAAGCCCGGTTCGGTCGGTATGTTGCCTGGAAAAAGTTAATGGTGATTGCGTGAGCAAGAGATGCGTCAACCTGCTTGCTCACGCTTATTTTGTTACGCCAGCCGGTTATCACTTTCTTCCACTTTGGCTCATTGCGATACCGCTGGAAAAAGGAGGAGTCCATACCATTATCCTGTATGAATTACTTTACCAACGCCATCAACTTACCGTAACTGTCCACTACCCCATATTTGACTTGCTCGGAAGTCATTTTACCAAAAAACTTCCGCGCACAATCAATCCTGCATTGCTCGATTTTCCTTAGCTCCATCGACGACATCGAACCTTTGGTTTCGGCGATAAAGTAAATGTGTTTTACCGACCCTTCTTTAAATGAAATAGCCCAGTCCGGGTTGTAATCACCTACAGGTGTCGGAATAAAAAAACCTTTCGGCAGCTTGGCGTAGACAACAACCTCTGCGCTGGTGTCCAGCTCATTAACGAAAGTGCGCTCAATCTTGGAGTCGGTAAACACATAATCGTAAATGTGCCGATTCAGTTTATCCCCGGCTTTAGCCAAATCCACCGTTCGTTTTTCCTGAGTAAAAATATCCAGACTGTGGGTTTCTGCAATCGTGTCATAAACTAAATGCTCGACGATAACCGTGGCTTTCTGTTCATTGATCAAGCGCAAGGCTTTGGCGATAAAGTCTTCCGGGTTAGTTGGATATTGGCTGAAAGTGTCCGGCCTTATGCCCTGAAGAATACCGGCGATGGTTTGGCGGGTAAGTTTCGATTCCTGCGCCAGCTTACCGATGAGGTCATATTTGACGGTGGAGCGAATAGATTCCTTGTCCGATTCCAGGGTCGACTCCATCACCTTAAACGACTCTCCTTGTTTAACCTCATCATAAGTCGTCTCGACCTTTTGCTCGCCCCGTTGCACGGTGTATTGCAAGGGACTGACATGTAGTTCCTTATCCAGTTCAAGCACACATTTATTAATCAGTTCCTGCGTTTCAAAATCGACGGCATAAGCAGCCTTATGGTTGATGCGATTCCAAAGCGCCTTAAATTCTTTCTTGTCGAAATTGGCGTTAAGCGGGTTGATTTTGATGTTGCGATCATTACCAATGGGCGGTAATTGGGCATCGCTGAACACGCTATCGATCAGCTGGAACACTTGTTCTGCATGGGGCAACAGTTCCGACGGCAATTCGGCGAGTTGCCCCTCCTTTTTTGCTTCATGATATTTGGCTGTGATATGCCTGTTCTTATCGACATACCCATTTTGAATCAGATAAAACTCAATGTCTTTGGCAGCATCCGCCGTCACCTCCACATCTCCAGCCGCCGTTTTAAACACTTTCCCGATGAAGTATTTTTCATCCGCAATGCGGGGACGCGCAGACAGCGATTCGCTAATATCGCGTTGCAGGCCGGTGACAAATTCGGTGTAACTTTCGCCGGTCACCACGGTCAACACATTCACCTGATGCACCGTAGCCGGGTTGTCCATGCGCTCGCCGAATTGATTGACCGAAAGCCGCATTCCCCGACCGACTTCCTGACGACGCGAGATCATGTTGTCGCTATGTTTCAAAGTGCAGATCACGAAGACATTGGGATTATCCCAGCCTTCGCGCAACGCGGAATGGGAAAAAATAAAGCGCACCGGCTCGCTCAGCGACAACAAGCGTTCCTTGTTTTTCAAAATCAAATCGTAAGCATCGACATCGTCGGTTTCGCTGGATTTTTTCCCGGTCGCAGGATCGACCAAACGTTTGCTCTTTTTATCGATGGAAAAATAACCCTCATGAGTTCTGGATACCTCAATGCCGCGCAGATAATCGTTATAAGGATTATCGTCAGCTGTCAGCACTTCGTCCAAATAACGACTGTACTCCTCCTCAAACATTTGCGCGTATTCGCCGGAAGATTCCCCGTTTTCGTTATCGGCAACTGCTCCCTGCGTTGCTCTACCTCCTGCATCCTTGCAGTCGTAGCAGCGATACTTGGCAACCATATCGATGAAAAACAACGACAGCACCTTAATGCCCTGATGAAACAACGCCTGCTCTTTTTCAAAATGGGCTTTAATCGCCTCGCGGATTTGAATGCGCCGCAACATGGATTCGTTGACATCGCCGAAAGCCTCGCCGCCGGTCAGCTCCACGCCATTGGTAAAGCTCAGCGTATCGGTATGCGCATTAATATCTGCGACCACGAAGCCTTTATATTGATCCAGCTTGGACAGCTCGAACAGGTTGTCGCCCTTGCTCAACTTGCGCAGCACCCGTTTAATGCCGGACTGTTGCTTGATTTCCAACTCGACCCGCCCGACCGGCGCTTTGTTGGTCGAAACTTCAACGCTATCCAGGTATAAATACGCGTTGGCGCCGCTGAGATTTCTGACCGAAATCCCGCGCACCGAGATTTTCTTCACCAGTTTCTGGTTATAGGCATCCAGCGCATCGAGACGATGGATTTTATTGTGCTCGGTTTTATGCGTGGCCGAATAGCGCAAAATCATCAGCGGATTAAAGCCTTTGAAGGACTCCAGCGTTTTCGCGCCCTCCATTTTTTGCGGCTCGTCCAGAATCAAAATCGGGTTATTGGCCGCAATCACCTCAATCGGTTTGCGCGACTGGAAATCGTCCAGCTCTTCATAAATGCGGCGATTATCCTTGCCGGTCGCATTAAACGCCTGCACGTTGATGACCATCACATTGATACCGGCATCGGAAGAAAAGCTTTCCAGATTGTGCAATTGCTTGGAGTTGTAGATAAAAAACCGGGCGCGCTTGCCGTAGTCTTCCAAGAAATGTTCGGCGGTAATTTCCAGCGATTTATACACGCCTTCGCGGATCGCAATACTCGGCACCACCACGACAAACTTGCTCCAGCCGTAGCGCCGGTTCAGCTCGAACACCGTCTTGATATAGCAATAAGTCTTGCCGGTGCCGGTTTCCATTTCAACATCCAGATTCACCGGGCAAATTTTACTGCCGGCCAACGCCGTAGAAAGCGGCAGGTTTTGGCGGCGTTGGACGTTGTGGATATTGTCCAGAATACACGGCAGCGTCAGGGCAAGCTTGTTATTGCAAAACCCGTTACCCTCCAACAGGCTTTGCTGTCCGCCCGGTTTACCCCGGCCCGAATCGACGCGATATTGAATGCCGGTGGTTAACGACTGCCCGGCAAAGCAATCGGCCACGGCTTCGACGGCATTGGTTTGATACGCCTGCTTCTTAAACTTCAGTTTCATCATCGTTTCCAGCAATCGCGTTAAAAATCTTCAACTTTAATCCTTCATCATCCATTTCTTCGGCGAGGAAGGCAGTTATGATCTCATGTAATAAATCCCTATCAATATTTCCGGCGGCGACGTGATAACTGATGTTTTCCATCTCGTGTAAAAACCGGCTAACGCAATATAGATAACCATTAAAAAGCAGCATTTCAGCGCATAAGGTAATGGCTATGCGCTTGTTGCCGTCGGCAAAACAGTGGAATTTATTGGCGCTAAAAAACAGATGAGTTAGTTTGTCTTCAAAGGTCGGATAATACTCATCATTCTGAACATGTTCCAATACGCTTTCCAGCTTACCCAGATCAAGATGCTCAAGCGTGCCGCCACCGCTCACTTCCACCGTTTTCCGGTGAGTCTCAATTGCCTGCTCAATAGTCAGATAAGTTAGCGCCATTAATCCCGTTCCTTTAGGCGTTTCATTACGTCCTTGGCTTCTTCCAAACGTTCGGCCAGTTCCTTGCTTTTTTCACCAATAAAGCGCTCAAATTCATCCCTTTGTAGTGGCGTAACATACTCTTGTAGCTGATGATGCAACGCATCTCGAAACGCCAAATCGCGACTAGCCATTTTGTTACGAGCTTTTTCAATGAGAGGTTTCCAGTGACTCTGGGTTTCAAAGGTTTTAAATAGAATATCCACTTCCGAAGGTTTGAGTTTGCGTCCTTTCACCTTAACTTCATTCTGTAGAAGATCAGCGAATCCACACTCATAAGCGGCGATTAAATCCAACACCTCTGCATAAAGAGTCGAACGGACACAATCCTTGGCTTCGAGTCTTAGTATTTTCAGGTATTCCTTTGCTCTCTCACGGAAGATACTGACGTATATTTTGTCGGTATACACGGCATATTTAAAATTGCCCATCTCAACGCAGTCTTTTAAGGCATCAGTAAATTGTTTACGATAATTTTCCTCGATAAAGGCAGATTGCAGAAAATCCTCATCACGCTGGTTAATATACTTAGTGCCGCCACCGGTGCGTTGGTTAATAGTGTCAATAACGATATCCAGAATCGCCTGACGCAATAATTTCGCTCGATCGCTTTCCGAAACCAGCATAGCCAAGTTCAAAAAGGCGCGGAAGTCAAAAACCCCCAGTTGAGGAGTCTTTGCTATGTTCCCGAAATTAGTTTCGGGAACATCCATAACTTGAATTGCTTCTTTCAATAATTTCAGTCGCTTACCCTTTAATACCTCATAACCATTTTTTGCCAATTCAAAGGCATGTTGTTCCAGGTAATTTTCAATAGTTCTAATCGTGACCTCAAAAAAAGCAGCCACCTGCTCTTTGAGCAGAACAGTCTTGCCCTCGAATGGAATACCCTGAATCCCGGCAGCCGTCTCAATTTCAGCAAGGGCATAAGGATTATTAAGGATGTTTTGCCGATCAACGGAGGAATTAGTCAGATCTTTATTCATAATATCCACTCACAAGGTTTAAAGTACGCGGCGCAACCTACGGCATGCCTTTCTATCACTGATCTAAAGTGTTTTGATTTCAGTGGTGGGCGAAATGAGCTTGAAGATCTGCTCGATGTTGATCTTCACGCTATCGCTGGCGAACCCGGCATCGCGGAACACCGCCCGTAGCGGATGTCGGGCGGCGAGTTCCTTGACGAAAGATTCGTTAATATCGGCATCGAAACAGGCGGCCAGCGCGTTGCCGTTGACAAACATCACGGTCTTACCGGCGATGGTTTCCTGAATGATCGGCAACGTCAAATCCACGCCGCTATCCAGCAGCACCTGGAACAATAAATCTTCAGCACTGCGGTCTTCGCGGATATTGTCGACATGGTCGATCAAGTCGCTTTGCTGTACCGCGTCGGGCATGTAGTAAACGTCCTTCATGTTGGAGCTGTCGATTTTCAGTACGCGGAAGCCGATGTCGAGTTGCTCTATGCCGTCTTTACCGGCGTTGTCCTGCTTGATTTTTTGCCCGGCGCGGCGGATGCGTTCCTTGCCGATCTCGGCGATGGTTTGATAGCCTGCTTTGTAGGCTTCGCTTTTTTCGCCGCAGGCTTCGGGCAGTTGCACCATGATGAACTTGCGCTTACCGCCGTCTTCGGCGTTGAGGGCCATGACGGCATGGGCGGTGGTGGCGGAGCCTGAGAAGAAGTCGAGGATGATGTCTTTATTATCAACCTTAGTTGATAATTCAAGCATTCTTCTAATTAGTCGGGTTGGCTTTGGAGTATCGAAAATTTTTGGGATTGCCAATAAATCAGAAACTTGCTTAGAGGCTTCTTCATTACTTCCTACCTCCTCCATATCCCAAAGCGAAGGAACAACTTGTCCATCTGATTCAGATAGAAAATTTTTTACACGTGGGACATTATCGCCCAATAATCCAAACCAGATTCGGTTGTCACTTCTAAGCCGCTTAAATGTTGCCTCTGCAAGCCCCCAAGAACGACCTTCTGGTGGTGTAACTATCCGACCGCTTGGCAGTAAAACCTCAAAAAATTGATCTTTAGTAGCTCTCCCAGTCATTCCGGTCATATCTATCGATGCCCAAAGACCTCGCGGATCGTTATCTGGATTCGTAAATGCAGCACGGCGCTTATCGCTTAAAGGCATTTTACTTATAGCTCTTTTGGGATCATCTCCATACTTTACGTAACATAAAATCGTATCGTGTATGCTTCCAATTGTTGAGCGGGCATCAGGTGAGGACCTTTTTTTCCAACATATATTTGATAGAAAATTATCCTCCCCAAAAACCTCATCACACAGCCGCTTAAGATTCGCCTGCTCATTATCATCAATCGAAATAAAAATAACCCCGTCGTCCCGCAACAGGTTCCGCGCCAGCTTCAAACGCGGATACATCATGCTCAGCCAATCCGAATGGAAGCGGCCGTTGCTCTCGGTGTTGGCGACCATGCGCTGTCCGACTTCGTCTTTTTGGTTGGAACGCTGGAAATAACTGGCGGTGTTTTCGCTAAAATCGTCGTCGTAGATGAATTCCTTGCCGGTGTTGTACGGCGGATCGATGTAAATCATCTTGACCTTGCCCAGATAGGTTTCCTGCAACAGTTTCAGCGCATCCAGGTTGTCGCCTTCGATAAACAGGTTTTGCGTGGTATCGAAATCGACGCTTTCGGAACGGGCAGGCCGCAGGGTTTTGGCGATCGGTGCGTTGGCGGTCAATAAGGCTTCGCGCTTGCCCGGCCAGTTGAGCTGGTAACGTTCCTGCGGCCCTTCAACCACCGCTGTGGAAAGCTCTTGCCGCAGTTGGTCGAAGTCGATGGCTTGCTTTAGCGTCCCGTCAGCCTCGCGGGTTTCGGTCACGCAATTGGGGAACAGCTCGGCCAGTTTGGCGATGTTCTCTTGCCTGAAATCGGGGCTGTGCAGCTTGAGTTTTTGCATGTTTTTTAGCTTAAATTTATTTTGCGGAAGAGGCTTCCGCCCCAATTTTAACAAATCACTATTTTGTGCCAGGGTGGTCATGGCTACCAAAAACTGGCGCTTCATGCCGCTCGCAAACAGTCTGTCGCAAGCGGCGATTAAAAGCCACATAACCGGCACTTAATGCGACCTTAATTATCCGATTCTGTTACGCTGGCAATGCCTTATAATACAGCAATTCACCCTATCAAGCCCGCACCCCTCTATTACAAAATGGCAGAATCGAAAACTTATCTGAATGTACCTTTCGCTCAAAAGGATGAGGCGAAAGCGCTCGGCGCGAGATGGGACGCAGTCCCAAAAAAATGGTTTGTCCCGGCAGATAAGGACATTGCGCTGTTTGCCAGATGGCTAGCTGAATCCGGCGCGGTGCAATCGTCTGGATTGAAAACTTCACCCGCCAAAGTCAGTTCTTCATCCAGGAAGACCGCCGCCGGTGTCAAAACCCATGCAACGGTTAAAGATTTTGTTGCCTATAACGGCGATGCGCCGCCTTGGAATTAATGTTGGCTCCTTCATGTAGGGCGTGCCATGCGCGCCTTAATTCCCGGAGAGGCCCGCAGGCACGTCCTACGCGCTAGCGCTTCTGCTGATTAATCATCCTCATCCGGTATTTGCCCTCTAAATTCTTCCGACAACAGCATTTGCCCTCCGGTGACAACCAGTTCCTCACCTGGACTGATTCCGCTGCCGACGAAATAACCGCCATTCGTTGCTGAATACTGGTCTATAGTGCGGCGAGTGAATTGTTCGGCAGCGGTTTTAATGTAAACAAAAGCCTGATCCATGTACCAGACTAAAGCGGATTTCGGAATAACGACGCCGGACCGGTTTTCACCTTGTTCAGGTATCCACGCCGCAACACGCATGCCGGTTCTGATACGGCGACCGTCGGTCTGGAAAAAATAGCTTTCGCCTTGCGCGGTATTATCTGTTTGCGGGGCCGCTGAAACCAGCTCGGCTTTAGTCGCCGCACTGCGATTGCCCGATGCTTCAACGTAAATGCTCTGAATCTCGTTCGCCAGCTGTTTATTAACCGGTAAGGTAATTTGCAATAGCGTTTTCTGACCGGACAAAAAGCCGTTCAGCGGTTCGGCGTCCTTAGATAATGCCCATTCGGTCAGCTTTTTACCCCAGTTGATTCGGGCTTCATCCATGATAGCCTTGCCTTGAACGCCGCTGGCATCAACCTGGGCTTTGTCGGTTTGCCATTGCGCTTGCTGAACTTGCAAGTTGCGTTTCGATGTTGCGCCATCGCGATACAAGTCTTGCTGGCGCTTGATATTCTGCTCGGCCTGCTTAAACCTTGCCGTAGCGCCGCTACGTTCGGTTAATGCAACCAAATACCGGTGTCGTAAGTCGATCAGCGGCTGTATATTGACCGCTTTTCCATGAGCCGTGAACTCAGGATGGTCGCTGACCGGAGTCAGCGTTATTGTCTGCAAGCCCGATACCGACTGGGCTTTGGCGGCCAGGAAAATAGTTCCTTGCCTTGCGGAGGAAACCGGCAGTTTGGCGACCGACTTATCGTCATCATCCGCGATAACGGGAGCAACACTGAGCATAAAAAAACAGGCTATTAAAAGAGCATTCATGTAGACAGGAAAGTGAGTGTATAGACTGGTTCATGTTATAAGATTTCCCTTCTTAAATGCATTTTTTTGTTGTTTTTAAAAAATTGCACGTTATCCTTCGACTGTATGGATACAAGAGGTACGACTCTATGGATGGAGGAGGTAGAGCAATGCATGGAGCAATTGCCGAGAGCAACGCAGGGAGCAGTTGCCGACGACTGCATGGATGGAGGAGGTAGAGCAATGCACGGAGCAATTGCCGAGAGCAACGCAGGAGCAGTTGCCGAGCAAACAAAGCAACTAACTATACTATTTGGAGATTATCATGAGCGCTGTACCGGATAACTTAAAGTACGCAAAAACCCACGAATGGGCGAAAATGGAAGACGATAATATCATTCGCGTCGGCATAACTGATTTTGCGCAGGAAGAATTAGGCGATTTGGTTTATATTGAACTTCCTGAACTGGGGCGCAAAGTAACGGCGCAGGAGCAGTGCGCCGTAGTCGAATCGGTTAAAACCGCGTCCGATTTGTTTAGCCCGGTTAGCGGTGAAGTCGTCGCTGTCAACGAAGCTCTGGTAGATGAACCTGAGCAGGTCAATGATGACGCTTATGGAACTTGGCTGTTTTGCATAAAAGCGAACGACCCGTCTGAATTGGATGCATTAATGAATGCCGATGCTTATCAGCAGATGATCGAACAATAATCCGGATTTATCCTACTTGTAACGAAACTGACACACATCTGTGTAATATTTATCTTTTCAATAACACCTATTCGTAACAAATAATGGCAAATCCAAATGCAAAAGGCGTTAAGCGCCTGATTAACGCGTGCTTTTTTTCTGTTGCCGGTTTTAAAGCAACCTGGACACATGAAGAAGCATTCAGACAGGAAGTCATCCTGTTTGTGGTAACGACCCCTCTGGCAATCTGGCTCGGGCAAAGCAATATCGAAAAACTACTGTTGATCGGCAGTATCGTTTTAGTCATGCTGGTCGAATTATTAAATTCAGCGGTTGAGGCTGTAGTCGATAGAGTGGGACTTGAACATCATGAATTATCGGGGCGCGCCAAAGATATTGGCTCCGCTGCTGTTATGATGTCACTGGCCTGGGCTGCGGTAACCTGGGCATTAATTTTACTTTAACCGCGACTGCTACCGGCAGTCTGCGGCATACATACCATCCCTGGCAATAAAGAGGAACACAACACAATGAGTGCATTAATATGCGGGTCTATGGCTTACGACACCATCATGGTTTTTCATGATAAATTTAAGCATCACATTTTGCCGGAAAAAATCCATATCCTGAATGTATCATTCCTGGTGCCGGTCATGCGGCGCGAATACGGCGGTTGCGCGGGTAACATTTCCTACAACCTGAAATTACTGGGCGAAGAGCCGTTAACCATGGCTACGGTCGGCCATGATTTTGAACCCTATGCCCAATGGATGGCCCAAAACCAGTTATCCAGCGAGTTTATTCAGATTCTGGACAACAGTTATACCGGGCAAGCCTATATCACCACCGATGAAGAGGCTAACCAGATTACCGCATTCCATCCCGGCGCAATGAGCTTTTCGCATTTAAACTCAGTGCCGACTGACCGGAAAATCAGCATCGGCATCGTATCGCCCGATGGCAAGGACGGCATGCAATTGCATGCCGAACAGTTTGCAGAACTGGATATACCGTTTATTTTCGATCCGGGTCAGGGCATGCCGATGTTTAATGGCGAAGAACTGCTCAAGTTTATCGATCAGGCCACCTGGGTGACCTTGAATGACTATGAATCCGAGTTAATGCAGGAACGTACCGGCTTGACGCTGGAACAAATGGCTGAGCGGGTTGAAGCGCTGATCATTACTTTGGGCGGTCAAGGTTCTCAAATTTATACCCACGGCGAGTGCATTACCATTCCTGCTGCAAAACCCAAAGCGATACTCGATCCGACGGGTTGCGGCGACGCCTATCGCGCAGGGCTTTTATACGGCTTGATGAATGACCTGGGCTGGGAAGTGACCGGCAGGGTTGCCTCATTAATGGGCGCGATTAAAATCGAAAATAACGGCACCCAGAATCATTCATTTGATATGGATAGTTTCAAGCAACGCTACCGCGAGAATTTCGGCTCTTCGTTTTAGAGTTGTAGTTGTAGGTCGGGTTAGCGTAGCGTAACCCGACATTTGCCGCTTCGATGTGTCGGGTTACGCTATGCTAACCCGACCTACATGCTCTTCGTTTTAATTCTTTTTTATTCACCACGAAGACACGAAGGACACGAAGTTTTATATTTTTCTTCGTGATCTTCGTGTCTTCGTGGTGAAACAATTACAACAATCTATTCATGCTAAAACACACCCAAAACCTCTTAGACATCATGTCGCGTCTGCGCCACCCGGAACAGGGCTGTGCGTGGGACGTCAAGCAGGACTTCACCAGTTTGATTCCTTACCTGATTGAAGAAGCCTACGAAGTCGTCGATGCGATTGAACGCAATGACCTGGACGATTTGCGCTCGGAACTGGGCGACCTGCTGTTACAGGTGGTATTTCATTCCCAGATCGCCGAGGAGCAAGGGCTGTTCAACTTTGAACAGGTTTCAGCGGGCATTTGCGACAAACTGATCCGCCGCCATCCGCATGTTTTTTCCGATGCCGTTTTCAATACCGATGAAGAACGTCATCAGGCTTGGGAACAGGCAAAAGCCGACGAACGCCAGGAAAAAAACAAAACGGGAGAGCAAGACAGTGTGTTATCAGGTGTGGCCCATAATCTTCCGGCATTGATTGAGTGTGAAAAAATACAGGATCGCGCCGCAAACTACGGTTTTGATTGGCCGGATGCGTTGCCGGTTTTTGATAAGGTGCTGGAAGAACTGGATGAGGTAAAAGAAGCTTGGCAATCCGGGGATCAGGCGCATATTCAGGAAGAAATCGGCGATTTATTGCTGGTCGCGGTCAATTTGGCCCGGCATTTAAACGTGAATGCCGAAGTCGCGCTCAAGGAAAGCACAAAAAAATTCTCAATGCGCTTTCAGCATATAGAACAACAAGTTAAAGAATCCGGCCTGAATCTAAAAGACTGCGAACTGGCCGAATTGGATGCTTTCTGGAACCAAGCCAAACTGGCTTTAAATAAAAAATAAGGCTTGTCCGGGCGACCTTTAAGCCGCCCAAGCAAAAAACAAACTAAATCTGTATCTACTTTAAAAGACAGGGATAACCATAAACGGAGCCGCGACTTTAGTCGCGCATGAGCGTTCATGCATAAGCAGTGACGATCCATCACCGCGACTGAAGTCGCGGCTCCAACTGCCCTAAAATCACCTAAAACTCTTCCCACTCGTCGCTGGCAACCGGTTTTGACTGCGGTTTCGGCTTGGCTACCGCAGAACTTGCTCTAACCGGCGCAGTTTCTTTACGCGGGGGAGCTGAAGCAAAAGAACTTGACGATGCGGAAGACGCACTACGCGAGTTATCATCCAGTTTAAAATGCCCCACCGTAACCGCCAAGCTTTGCGTTTGCTCTTCCAGCGATTCCGCTGCCGCTGCCGCTTGCTCCACCAACGCGGCATTCTGTTGGGTCACGTCGTCCATTTGACCGATCGCCTGATTGACCTGCTCAATGCCGGATGTTTGCTCCATGGAGGCGGCGCTGATCTCGGACATGATGATCGTCACACCACGGATGGCATCAACGATTTCTTCCATGGTTTTTCCCGCTTGGGCAACCAGCTTGGTGCCGTCTTCAACCTTTTCCACCGAATCGCCAATCAAGCCTTTGATTTCCGCGGCTGCGGCGGCTGCGCGTTGCGCGAGATTGCGCACCTCGACGGCCACCACGGCAAATCCGCGGCCTTGCTCACCGGCACGGGCCGCTTCTACTGCGGCATTGAGCGCGAGAATATTGGTTTGAAAAGCAATGCCGTCTATCACCGAGATGATGTCCACGACCTTGCGTGAAGACTCATTAATGCCTTCCATGGTCGATACCACCTGTCCAACCACTTTAACACCCTGGCCGGCGATGTCGGTCGCGCCAACGGCAAGCTGATTGGCCTGTTTGGCGTTTTGACTATTAGCCTGTACGGTAGAGGTCAACTCTTCCATGCTGGCGGCGGTTTGTTCCAAACTGGCGGCTTGCTCTTCGGTACGGTGCGACAGGTCATTGTTGCCTGCGGCAATTTCTTTCGCTGCGGTATTAATCGTTTCGGAAGCTTCCTTGATTTGACTGACAATCTCTTTCAGTTTTTCCACTGTCGAATTGGAATCGTCTTTAAGTTGACCGAAAGTCCCCGAATAGTCATTAGTGATGGTTTCGGTCAAGTCGCCACGGGACAATGCGCCAAGTACGCGCACTACTTCATTCAGGCCGGTAGAACTGATTCCCATCAGCTCATTAACGCCTTGCGCCAATTGCAGGAAGAAGCCTTCTTTATCTTCCTCGTTAATACGCTGGTTAAAATCACCTAACACAGCGCCACTGACCACTTTTGCAACTTCCTGCTCGATCGCCACTTCAGCGGTTCGATCCTTCCATTCCACCACCGAGCCGATTCTTTGTCCCTGTTCGTCACTAATAGGATTAGCTATCAAATAAAAAGTGCGCCCTCCAATGTAAATCTCACTACGAAAAATCGAACTTAACGTACCAAGCAATTGTTGCTGATGCGCAGGATTTTTGTGAAAAACATCCATGTTTGCCCCCAATAATTTACTGGAATCAAACTTGGGTAAAGCCTTGCGTATGTCGGACTCGGCGTGCTGCATCATAGCGAGTACCGCCGGATTCAAATAGATAATGTTGCGCTCATTGTCAGCCACCATCACGTTAGACGTAATACCGTCCAGCGCAATTTTAAGGCACAGGGATTCGTCATGCTCTTTGTGATCTTTCATTGTACGCGTCAGCAATTGTTGCTGCATGATACTCATGGAGCGTAACAGGTCTCCCAGCTCATCCTTTTGCCGAATGTCTATATCAGAACTCAAATCGCCACTTTCAATGGCCCTCGCCACTTGCTGAAGCCTGTTAATCGAACTTAAAATTCCCCGGCTGATAAGAAGGGTCAAGACAACAGTCATCAGGATGGACAGAACGGTTAGCACGGCGAAGAATATCGCCATGCGCCGAGCATTGTTCTTGAATTCGCTGGTAGCATCGAGAAGATCGCCTGAGAGTTTATTCTCGACTTCCTTGATCAGGTCAATTTTTTCAGTCGCCGTTTTGAACCAGTAGATAGGATCAATGCCCAACCCAGGTTCAATACCTTTGTCCATGGCTATTTTTTTCATCCTGGCAACTTCATCGACTGCCGGACCCGATACCTTGGCCTTGTAAAACGCCTGTTGGCTGTCCTGGGCATAGGCTAGAAACATCTCGGTATAAACATCCTGAGCGGAAAAATTTTTCAGGAAGCGGTTCAAGGTGTCAGGCGTAAACTGGTCTACGGCAAATACCGTCGTCAGTAAGGCCCGCTCCATACCGGCACGCTCCTTGGCTTTGAGCAAACTTGAATACGAAGAGGCCAGACGGGAAATTTCGCTGTGACTGCTGAGCGTGGAGACTTGGGCGGGAACATCAAGTAGGGAAGCGATGGTCTTGCTGTAATAAGCGCTCGATTGCATTCCATCCATACCAAGAGCGCTGATGATGCCGCGCTTGGCGGTCAGCTCCGCCAAATTACTCACCGCGGTATCCAACAGCGTCTTCAGTCCGTCACTGTAACTGCCCGGATCAAAGCTTTTCAGTGTCGTTTGGAGCGTTTCAGCAGTCTTATCGGTTTTCGCGCGTTGCTCCGGCAATTCGGCGGCAAACTTAACACCCTTGCTGCCGAGGAAAGAGGCGCTCATGCCGCGCTCTTTCTGCATTTCATGTACCAGAGCACCGATTTTAACAGAAACATCGACCAGCGATTCCAGCTTGACCATCTCTTTAGAGATCGACTGTCTCTCAATAACGCCCGACCCGGCAAAATAAAGCAGGGCTAATGCCGGGATGGCGGCCATCAGGATTAATTTTGACCTTAGGCTCGACGTGAAAGCAATATTGTTTGACATGCTACATTCCTTGAGTGATGTTTCTTGAAGTGTTTTGGAGCATCTACCAGGTATCAGGTTAAGCTGTTGTGTCATTCAGGACGAGTCCGGCTCACTCGCTTGATTCCTAAATACGCTAACCGTGCTAAAAATTATAGCATCTAAAACTAGCCGTTCAGCAATCGAATCGCCATCACATCGCATCCGGCATGATGCAAAACACTGTTTGCCGTTGAACCCAACAATAACGACAGGCCATGCCGCCCATGGGAGCCGACAACGATTAGATCAATACTTTCCCGCTCGGCAAACCGGGCAATCTCCTGCTTGGGCGCGCCCCAAATCATCCAACGATTAGCCTGGGCGACACCCAGCTGATCGCCAATCTGCATTAACCGGGCTTTCTCCGCTTCAAGTAGCTCATAGCCTGAATCTTCAGCTAGTGAAATCACTGCGCCATAACCGGTATCCGGCATGGGAATATTATCCAGCACATGAACAATGCTCAATTTAGCCTGGTATTTTTCGGCCAAATCTTTTGCCCTTCGGGCAACCAAATCGCCATGCTCGGAATAATCTACGGCCAGTAAAATATGTTGATAAGCGCCCATTGTTTTCCTTAGTTTTGATAAGCAGGGTGTGCAATGCGTCCCTCATACTAATGCAGGAGCAGTTGCCGACGACTTGCATGAACGCAGAAGGTACGACACCACGGATGGGGGAGGTAGAATCGCGTCTGGAACAGCGATCGAGAGCACCAAAAGTAGGCGCTCTGGCGACTCAGGAGCAGTTGCCGAGACACGAAGAAAACAAAGATAAAAACTTCGCGTCCTTCGTGTCTTCGTGGTGATAGCTCTTAAATTTTGCGCCTATATCTTATGATAAATATCGGCGCCTTCTTCAAGAAACTGCCTGGACTTTTCATCCATGCCCAGTTTTAAAGCTTCTTCCTCGGCAATGCCTTTTGCCGTCGCATAATCGCGCACATCCTGGCTGATTTTCATCGAGCAGAAATGCGGGCCGCACATGGAGCAAAAATGCGCAACTTTGGCCGAATCTTTAGGCAAGGTTTCGTCATGAAATTCGCGGGCTTTTTCAGGATCGAGGCCGATGTTGAACTGATCTTCCCAGCGGAATTCGAAACGCGCTTTGGACATCGCGTTATCGCGCGCCTGTGCGCCGGGATGGCCTTTAGCCAGGTCGGCTGCATGGGCGGCGATTTTGTAAGTCACAATACCTTCGCGGACATCCTGCTTGTTCGGCAAGCCCAAATGCTCTTTTTGGGTCACGTAGCAAAGCATCGCGCAACCGTACCAGCCGATATTGGCCGCGCCTATCGCCGAGGTAATATGGTCGTAACCGGGAGCGATGTCGGTGGTCAGCGGGCCCAAGGTATAGAAAGGCGCTTCGCCGCACTCTTCCAGCTGTTTTTCCATATTGACTTTAATCATATGCAACGGCACATGACCCGGGCCTTCTATCATGGTTTGAATATCATGTTTCCAGGCGATTTTGGTCAGTTCGCCCAGCGTTTCCAATTCCCCGAATTGCGCGGCATCATTGGCGTCATAGATTGATCCCGGACGCAGGCCGTCGCCTAATGAGAAAGACACATCGTAGGCTTTCATGATTTCGCAGATTTCTTCAAAGTGCGTATACAAAAAGCTTTCGGTATGATGCGCCAGACACCATTTCGCCATGATCGAACCGCCGCGCGAAACGATGCCGGTCATGCGTTTTGCGGTTAACGGAACATGATGCAAACGCACCCCGGCATGAATCGTAAAGTAATCCACGCCCTGTTCGGCTTGCTCGATCAAGGTGTCGCGGAAGATTTCCCAGGTCAGGTCTTCGGCTTTGCCGTTGACTTTTTCCAGGGCCTGATAGATGGGCACGGTGCCGATAGGTACCGGCGAGTTGCGTAAAATCCACTCGCGGGTTTCGTGTATGTTCTTACCGGTGGATAAATCCATGATGGTATCGCCGCCCCAACGGATACCCCAGAGCATTTTCTCGACTTCTTCCTCGATAGACGAGGTCACCGCCGAGTTGCCCAAATTGCCGTTGATTTTAACCAAAAAGTTGCGGCCGATAATCATCGGCTCCAGTTCAGGATGGTTGATATTGCACGGGATAATCGCCCGGCCTCTGGCCACTTCGTCACGGACGAACTCAGGGGTAATGGTATCGGGAATCGACGCGCCGAAAGAATCGCCGGGGTGCTGGTCTTTCCATAAATGGCGCATTTCTTCCATTTTTTGGTTCTCACGAATGGCGATGTATTCCATCTCCGGCGTGATGATGCCCTGTCTGGCATAGTGCATTTGCGATACGTTTTTTCCGGCTTTTGCCCTGCGCGGTTTACGGATATGCTCAAAACGCAGTTCGGCGGTAGCCGGATCTTCAAGGCGTTGACGACCGAATTCCGAGCTGGGGCCTGACAATTCTTCGGTATCGTTCCGCTCTGCAATCCAGGCTGAACGAATCGCGCCCAGACCTTTTTTCAAGTCGACTTCGACATTGGGATCGGTGTAAACACCCGAGGTATCGTAAACATAAAGCGGCGGGTTTTTTTCTGCGCCATTTTCCGAGCCGAAATGCACCGGAGTGTCGGATAAGGTGATTTTACGCATCGGAACCTGTATGTCGGGGCGACTGCCTTGAACATATATTTTTTCCGATGCGGGGTAGGAATCGATCTTTACGCTACTGGCTTCAGTAGACGTAACTTCTTTAAGGACAGCGCTCATGTTTATCTCCAACAACAAAACAATAAGGCGCAGGGAAGTCAGGGCTTTCCTACGCCGGTATTAACCGGGGTCAGGTTCAAAGGGTTTTTCTCAGCCTCCTTATCCCATGCAGTACATGGAAACAAGGAAGCACCCCTAGCCTTTACGGATGTCTTCCTAAGTTAAAGGATAATGTCCAAGATTGCAAGCTAAGACCGCTTCACTGGAACAACAAACACCATATAAAACAAATGGTTTTGATAGCCGAGGCCATTTATAAAGCCTTCTTTACAGTCAACATCAGCCCTTCTACTGCCATTAAGATAAAATATCGGTTCATTGAAATATTCTGAGGGTAGCATTACGCGGAAGGTTTTTGGTCGAACGCTTATCTCAGAAGCGCTCCGACCTATAGAAGAAATTGTCTATCAACACTGTAAAAATGATTTTTTTTACCAGCAATGTTAGAATCAATACAATCCCTGACTAACCAGATTTAACGGATGTCAACAGACTCTCAACAGAACGATCATCACTCACCCGCACTGGAATTTAAAAGCAGCACTTTTTCTGTGCCTGTTTTGGTTTTAGCCAGTAATGATGCCATTACTATCGAACAACAATTACAAGAAAAAATCCATCTGGCACCTGAGTTTTTCAAAAACTCGCCGTTGGTGTTTGACTTGCAGGAACTGAATAAACACGATCTCGACATTGATGTTACCGAACTCATCAACATCATCCGCAAGCTGGGCTTGTTACCGATAGGCATACGCGGCGGCGTTGCACAACAGAACCAACAGGCGTTGGAACTTGGAATTCCCGTACATTCGGGCCACAGCACCGCGGTCTCTTCCGGAACGCAAAAACAACAAACTCCTGAGCCTGAAACAGCGACACCCGAACCGCAAGTCGTTGCTGAAGCCGCTACACTGATCACCCATCCTGTCCGTTCCGGCCAACGCATTTATGCTTCAGGTGATTTGATCATTTTAGCTCAGGTCAGTGCCGGTGCTGAAATCATGGCCGAAGGCAATATTCATGTTTACGGCTCGTTAAGAGGCCGGGCTCTGGCGGGCGTACAAGGCAATACGGAAGCGCGTATTTTCTGTTCCGATTTACAAGCTGAGCTTATTTCGATTGCCGGAAATTACAAGATCAGCGAAGATTTAAATGGCGCCGTTCTCAACCAGCCCGTTCAAATCTACTTACAAAACCATACTTTAGTTATTAAAGATATTTAATTTATATTGCTCTTTGGAGGAAAAATTTGTGGCACGAATCATAGTCGTAACATCGGGTAAAGGTGGCGTTGGTAAGACAACCACAAGCGCCGCTATAGCCATGGGGCTTGCAAAAAAAGGTCACAAAACAGCGGTCATCGATTTTGATGTGGGTTTGCGTAACCTCGATTTAATCATGGGTTGCGAGCGCCGCGTTGTTTATGATTTCGTCAACGTCATCAACGGCGAGGCAAGTCTTAACCAAGCCTTGATACGCGATAAAAACTGCAACCTGCTTTATATTCTGCCTGCCTCGCAAACTCGGGATAAGGACGCCCTAAGCCAGGAAGGTGTAGGCAAAATTTTAGACGAACTCAAAAAAGAATTTAAATACATAGTCTGCGATTCCCCTGCCGGCATTGAAAAAGGCGCTCATTTGGCCATGTATTTTGCCGACGATGCGTTTATTGTAACCAATCCTGAAGTCTCGTCAGTCAGGGACTCTGATCGTATGCTAGGTATCTTATCCAGCAAATCACGCCGGGCCGAACAAAACGAAGAACCTATCAGGGAATACCTGTTATTGTCGCGCTACTCGCCGGACAGGGTAAAATTAGGTGAAATGTTAAGCGTGGATGATGTACAGGAAATTTTATCGCTGCATTTGCTGGGCGTTATCCCGGAATCAAAATCGGTACTCAATGCGTCGAATTCCGGCACACCGGTTATTCTTGACGAAAAAAGTGACGCAGGCCAAGCTTACGCGGATATTGTTGCTCGCTATTTGGGCGAAGATAGACCGCATCGATTCATTGATGAGAAGAAAGGCCTGTTTGGGAAGCTTTTCGGAGGCAAATAATGAGTTTACTGGATTATTTTAAGAAATCTAAAGCCAGCTCGGCATCACTCGCCAAGGAAAGACTGCAAATTCTGGTTGCTCACGAACGCAGCTCCAGAAATCAACCCTCTTACCTTCCTCAATTGCAAAAAGAATTGCTGGAAGTTATTCGAAAATACGTTAACGTAGAGCAAGATGCCATATCCGTTAATTTTGAACAAAACGATACTCAGGAGACACTGGAATTAAATATTGTGCTGCCTGAACATCAAACCAAGATTTCTTAACACAACAATCCAAGCTAAAGGTGACCACTATGTCTAATACAATCGGCGATGCAGCAGGAATAGTCTGGAAATATCTGGATAATAACGGACCCTCCAGTGTCAATAAAGTTACCACTGAAACAGGCATCAATAAAAATGATGTTCACCGCGCCATAGGTTGGCTATGTAAGGAAGACAAGCTGTCCATTGAGATGATAGGTCGAGCTGAAACGCTATCGTTGAAATAAATCGGCTGTAAAGACGTTGCACTGCAACGTCTTTACACTACTATTTTGACTTGATAAACAGCTTCCAAAAAACTTATTGCAATTCCCGATGGCGGACAATTACATTCAAGAAAGGGCCTTTAAACTGCTTGGCGAATGCATCCACCAGATAAACCGAGCGATGCTGACCGCCTGTACACCCTATCGCTACCGTCAAATAACTGCGTCCTTCTGCCTCGAATCGCGGAATCCAGCGTTCAAGAAAAACCGTAATATCTTTAAAAAGCTCGGCAACCAGTTCTTGCCCATTAAGAAAGTCGATTACCGGCTGATCTTTTCCTGTTAATCCGCGCAACTCCGGAATCCAATAAGGATTCGGCAAACTGCGGGCGTCAAATACAAAATCGGCATCCAATGGAACGCCATGTTTAAACCCGAAGGATTGAAACTGCAAGGAAATATGCCTGACATCCCTTTCGCCGACCTGGTCTCTGATAAGTTCACGCAACTCGTGGTAATGCGTTCGACTGGTATCGATGACCACGCTGGCGTGCCTGGCAACCTGCGTCAACATTTCCTTTTCAATCTTTAACGCTTCTCTTAACGGCACATTCGAATCCGTCAACGGATGCCGTCGTCGGGTTTCGCTATAGCGTTTCAACAAGGTAGACTCTTCAGCCTGCATAAAGATGATTTCGCAATCAATCTGCTTATTGCGTATTAGCTCCAGGCTTTCGGAAAAATTGGCCAGGCTTTCGCTCTGATTCCTGGCATCAATACCTATGGCCGTTTTTGCATAGGTAAGCTTATCCACCAGCATGACATGGTTAATAAAGTCTTCCAGCAAGGTCACGGGTAGATTATCGATGCAGTAATAACCGCAATCTTCCAGCGTATCCAAGGCGA
>Ga0208628_1000421_pt1 | contig 21716 bp, 16 predicted proteins | sample LakWasMet16_LOW5_2_FD_183864 | JGI IMG/M metagenome (GOLD analysis project Ga0208628, IMG submission 183864) | Freshwater sediment methanotrophic microbial communities from Lake Washington under simulated oxygen tension - Sediment Metagenome... | ecosystem: Environmental > Aquatic > Freshwater >... | reverse complement strand
AATGGCTCCCCAGACAATAATCGCGAGCCCGGCGGCTGCGCCGCTGATGCCCAATGAGGAACCGCTTAACGGCGCCACTACCAGTCCGCTGATAATGCCGGCAATCAGTCCCGAGAACAGCGGTGCGCCCGAAGCCAGGGCTATGCCTAAGGACAGCGGTATGGCGATCAGGAAAACGGCAATGCCCGCCGGTAAATCGTATTTCAGGTTGGCGAACAGGTTATTATTAATTTCAGGGCTAGAGTTCATCGGTGTTTCTGTTGTTTGCGTTTTCATGGAATTAACTTCGTTAATATCTTGGATATGATGAGAAACAGGGTGGCGCATAAATAATATTCCTTATTGTGTAGCGAACAAAAGCAACGAAGAAAATGCTTCGGTTGAATGCCGAGCTATAACTCTAGCCTTTTTCCCTTTCAGTAACCTTTCATGACGGAGATGACTCGGTGTCTCTGACGGCTGGCGGTTCGCTCCCGAAGCAGCAATATATGCTCAGAGCGCGATGATGAGGCGTACAAATCTTTATGGCCTAAAATATTGGTGGTATAGATGGGATCAACGGCCTTATCGTTAAGCCGATAGATAAAACAAGACTCGACTATTTAAAGATCATCCTTTCATGGGAGGTTGAATATGACGAATAAGCTCATCATCGACGGTTCCCACGGCGAAGGCGGCGGGCAAATCCTGCGCAGCTCGTTGAGCTTGGCCGCCCTCGGCGGGCGTCCGGTGCGCATCGAAAACCTCCGCGCGAATAGGAAAAAGCCGGGGCTGGCGGCGCAGCACCTGACTTCGGTACGGGCGGCCGCCATGCTCTGCGACGCAGAATTAACGGGTGCGGAGCTCGGTTCGCAAACGCTGCAATTCATCCCCCGCAAGCCGGTTCAGGCCGGCGATTACTTTCTGGATGTGGCCGAGGCGCGGGAAGGCGGCAGCGCCGGCGCGGTCATGCTGGTGCTGCAAACCCTGCTGCTGCCGCTGGCGCTGGCGAAGGGCGCATCTACCGTCGTTTTGCGCGGAGGCACGCACGTCGATATGAGCCCTTCCTACGACTACGTGCATGATGTCTGGCTGCCGATGCTGGCGCGCATGGGAGTAAGAGCCGAGCTGTCCCTGGTACGCTCCGGCTGGTACCCGGTGGGGCGCGGAGAAATCAGGTTGCGCATATCGGGAGCCGGAAAATTGCGCCCGTTGCGCATTGAACATCGCGGTTCGTTGCGGACGATCACCGGGCGCGCATTGGTCGCCAACCTGCCGGACCATATTAGTGAGCGCATGGCCAGCCATGTCCGAGACCTTCTGCAGCAAGTTGGGATGACCGTGGACATCGAAGCGGTCGTTATGAACGCGGCCTGTCCAGGAGCCGGCTTGTATTTGACCGCGCATTATGAAAACAGCCTGGCCGGTTTCGGCGCTCAAGGCAAACGCGGCAAACCCGCCGAGCAGGTCGCCGAAGAGGCTTGTGCCGCGCTGCTGCAACACTATCGCTCGGGCGCGGCCCTGGAACAGCATCTCGCCGACCAGTTAATCCTGCCGGCCGCGTTGTGCCGAGGAGAATCCGTTTTTAGCGTCGAGCGCATCAGTCCGCATCTCGTGACCAATGCTTGGGTGGTTGAGCGTTTCGGGCTGGCGCGGATAGACATCGTTCCGGCTACTGAAGGCACCGGTCTGGTCAAAGTCTTTACCGGCGGGTAACTCAAGCATGATGCCCATCCAAGACCTCCTGCATCGCATCCGCTGGGACCCGGAATTCGGCCGCGGCGAATTTGTTATCGGTTATTACGACCGGCTTGAACACGAAATCATCCGCGTACCGTTCCTTCAAGTCGCATTCCCAAAGGATGCCCCTGGGGTTTTCGAGTTGACCGACCGGGAGGGGCAAATTCATACCATTCCGTTGCATCGGGTCAAGGCGGTTTACAAGAACGGCGAGCTGATCTGGCACCGGGACTGAGCGGGGACGCGGAAGAGACTGTGAAAGTATTATCCAAATCAGGCTGAAAGGGTTATTTACCACGGAGAACACGGAGAACACGGAGAAAATAATCCCATTCATTCAATAGATTAAAAACTCCGTGTTCTCCGTGTCCTCCGTGGTTAGTCTCTTAATCATCCCCGTAAATTACCGTCGCTCTGTCGCTAGCAAGGCGTAGGCCGCTGCTTGTTGGACTGATCGCCATACACTATCCGGAGAATTTCCCGTTTCGCTTCCAGCCAGTCGCGCAGCTCATTGCCAGGTTTAAAAGCGCGTTTTTCCGCTTTGTAATAGGCCGCTTCGGCAATCATCGACGTAAGATTCGGGTCAAGCTCGTAGACAGGAGCGGGATAATCCGGGGTGAAGCCAAACTTGATCAGGCCGAAAACGGTTTGCGGTGAGCTGCCTTTAATGCCGATTTCCTTAGGCTCAAGCTCTGCCAAAGTGCCGAACAGGCGATCCCATAGTGAAAAAACCGCGCCGTAATTATTATCATGCTCCTTGCGCTCCGTCGAATGGTGCGCGCGGTGTAAATAGGGCACGATGATGACTTTTCCGAGGCGTTGCTCGCCGCGGAATGAAATATTGGTGTGATGAAACATGATGAACAGGGTCAACAGAGCTTCATTGATGAGTACCATCGATTGGGTTATGCCCAGGATGACGATATAAGCTGATTTCACCACAGTGAGAATGGTCAGTTCCACGATATGCAGCCGGAACGCGGTTGAAACATTTAAGTAAGGATCATTGTGATGCACTTTGTGAAACATCCACAGGCCATCAAAGCTGTGACTGGCTTTGTGCCACCAGTAGAGCAGCAGGTCGAGCAACAGAAACGACAGCAGCGCCTTCCATACAGGATTGACGACATAACTTAGCAATCCGCTGTCGGAGTTAGGGTTGGCCATCATTAACAACGGCGTTGCCGACAGCAACGAAATAATGAGGCTGTTAAAAACAAACAGGCCGACATTGGTTTGATAAGACTGGCGCGATTGTTTTAAGGTTAATCTGCACTTAGGGTTATTAAGTTCGAGAGCCGCCAGAACGACAAAAGCAATAAACAGCGTTAATGTCGCCAGCTTTCCCGACATACCGGATAGCCAAACTAAGTAGGATTCAACCAAAGTAATTAAGGAGGTGATTTCGCTGGACATTGTCTTTTCCTCAATATAAAAACGCTTAACCCGTGCAAGACATTTTAAGTAAAGGCGATGACAATTTGATGAAAAAAGCTTGGGTTAATGCCGGTGTACTCAGCTTCTTTACTTTAGAAAATGCCTTGATTAAATATACGCAAAATCTACGCCATAAATTGCCCTTAGCTGAGTAAGAGCGTAAAGCGCGGCTCAAGATTCTCTGCAAGCCATGATTAGCAAAGGTTTTGGATGTAGATGGAAAAACAAAAAGATTGCCGCCCTGTTGAGAAAGTTTACTTTTTAGCCCTAAGATTGCATCAGTTCTGTGCAATTTTTTTTATTTTTGCACCTTTGCAACAACAAAAGGATGTATTTATCGATTGCCTATCCGGCTTCTTGCCATCGAGCGTTTTTTCAAAAATGGTGAATTTGGCGGGCTTAAGCGCTGGGCATCTGATTTATCAAACTGTTGTTACGCACAGTTACGCACAGATAGTTTTTGTCCTGTTGCCTGGAGGTTGAGCAAGGAGATGGGTTCAACTCGCGGCGCAGCGCGCCTTTAACTGCGTTCCCACGCAGCGCGTGGGAACGAGCGGAAAGGTAGTGACGATAGCACGGATAGAATCCGCGAAGCTGTTTCCTTTATGAAATTGCCGCCGTACGGCAACGCTACCCAACTGTTGGCTGACAGACAGCGTTTGGGCAGCCACTGTTGGTTTTCAAGCAGCCGTCGATGGATTCTGAATAAAGTTCAAATAAAAACAATGCCATAAGAATTGGTATAAAGCTTGCCTTATCAAAAATACATTTGGGAATGCCGCAAAACTGAGATATGATTTTAAAATCAAATGGGCATTTGAATTTACAGTTTAAAACGCCCGGCACAACCTTGTCCTTAACTCTCTTTCATGACAAATTTTAAAACCCCCAAGGCAGAGATCACCCGCAACCGGCTGTTAACCGCAGCCAGCCGGATCTTTGCCGAAAAAGGTTTTCAGGAAGCGACGATAGCCGAAATCTGCGAGCAGGCGAAAGCCAATATTGCTTCGGTCAACTATCATTTCCGCGACAAAGAAACCCTCTATCTGGAATCCTGGCGTTTTGCCTTTAACCGGGAACTTGACCTGTATCCGCCCGACGGCGGCCTGATGGACGACGCACCGGCGGAACAACGGCTGGCCGAGCGCATTAAATCCCTGGTTTGCCGGATGGGCGATGAGAACTCCTATTCGTTTGCGATTATTCATAAGGAAATGGCGCAGCCGACCCGGCTGCTGGCCGATATTCTGGAAAAGGAGATCAACCCGCAGCGCCTGCAAATGTTTATATTGCTGAAAGAATGCCTGGGTCAGGCGGCCAGCGAGCAACATATCCAATACTGCCATGCCAGCATCATGGGCCAATGTTTTCAGTTGTTGCGCTTGAAACACATGCAAGGCGCCCGGCCATTCCGAAGCCATCCCAGCGATCTGAGCGACATCAAGGCGTTTGCCGAACATGTCGTGCAATTCTCGCTGGCCGGCATTCAAGCCATCCGCTCTCAAACTCTTAATTAAACCGATCGTATGAGTCAAAACATTCGCCAGGAATCACTCCCGCTAACCAGCCGGCGCAAGGCTTTTTTGCTGCCCGTGTTATTGCTCGCTCTGGCTGTTGCCGCCGGAGGCATTTATTCGCAGTATTCGGCAACGGCGCCGGATAAAAAATCCGTTTTCGGCGGTGGCAAGCGCGGACGCGACGACGACACGCCGCCGGCAGTGGCCATAGAAACCGTCGGCCAGGGCGATTTTCCGGTGTACCTGAACGGCTTGGGCACGGTCACCGCATTGCGCACCGTGACCGTGAAGCCCAGGGTTGATGGAGAATTGATCAAAGTATTATTTACCGAAGGCCAGATGGTGAAGGAAGGCGACCTGCTGGCGGAAATCGATCCGCGTCCGTTTCAGGTGCAGTTGCAGCAGGCCGAAGGTCAGCTGATGCGCGATGAAGCACTGCTGAAAAATGCCCGTTTAGACCATGAACGTTATCTGACCCTGCTGGAACAGGATTCGATTTCCGCGCAGCAGACCGTGACCCAGGAAGCCCAGGTTAAACAGTACCAAGGCGTCGTGGAAATGGATAAGGCCCAGGTCAACAATGCCAAACTGCAACTCAGTTATGCCAAGGTGACCGCGCCGATTCCCGGACGGGTCGGCCTGCGCCAGATCGACCAGGGCAATATCGTCCATGCCAATGATACCAACGGCTTGGTGGTGATTACCCAACTACAGCCGATCAGCGTGGTTTTCACCCTGCCCGAAGACAAGGTGCAAGCGGTGGTGCAGCGCTGGCGCGCCAATGAGCCGGTCACCGTGGAAGCCTATGACCGGGCCGGTAAAATCAAACTGGCCGAAGGCAAATTGCTGGCGTTCGATAACCAGATCGACTCCACGACCGGCACGCTCAAACTCAAGGCCCAATTCGATAACAACGAACGCAGCTTGTTCGCGAACCAGTTCGTCAATATCAGAATGCATCTGGACACCCTGAAAGACGCAACGCTGGTTTCCAGCGCCGCTATCCAGCACGATACTCAAGGCGCTTTTGTGTACGTGGTCGACCCGCAGCTTACCGTACAGGTGCGCCGCGTCACGCTGGGGCCGACCGAAGCCGACAAGGCGGTGGTGCTGAGCAATCTTGCCGCCAACGAAACGGTGGTAGTGGAAGGCATCGACCGGCTGCGCGACGGCGGCCGGGTCGATGTTGCTCAAAAAGACGGCCAAGCCGTCGCGGCCAGCCCGGAGTCGCAAGCCAAGCCCGAAGGCAAATCGCGTAAAAAAGATCGGCATCTTTAATTAAGTCCACGAAAAGCACGAAAGCCACGAAAAGAGATTGATATGTTGAATTGCGCCGTTATTTACCCTTTAGGGGACAAGCTCCAACTTGGCAGCTATGCCAATTCCCAAGCTGGAGCCCGCGCAATGGCTGGAGTGCAGGCTTCGCCTGCCAGCGCAAGCGAAGCTTGCACTCCTCAATTTAGTATTGCTTTGAATACTTTAGGCGCTAGTTCCCAAGCACCAGAGACTTTAATCAGGCCGAGAAAATTATTCACCACAGAGAACACGAAGGACACGGAGAGAATAATTCTATCAACTCAAGCTATTAGAATCTTCGTGTTCTCGGCAACTGCTCCTGCGTTGCTCTACCTCCTGCATCCATGCAAGTCGTCTGTGTCCTCTGTGGTTACTCTTGGATTTTTTCTTAAACCGAATGCTTTCACAATAGGTGTAGGCCGGAATAAGCCGATTCGAGCGACAGCAAGAATCGGCGTTTCCGGCAATTCTCACCCGAATTCGCCGGAAACGCCCGCCTTTGCTGACGCCGGGCGGACTTATTCCGGCCTACTTCGAGATATGCCTTTCGCGTCTTTCATGGGCAACCTGATTCCCTAAACCGACTATGACCCCAGCCAATCCTAACCTGTCGAATTTCAATCCCTCCCGGCTGTTCATTCTGCGCCCGGTGGCGACCTCGCTGCTGATGGTGGCGATGCTGCTGGTCGGCATTCTGGCTTACCGGCTGCTGCCGGTCTCGGCATTGCCGCAAGTCGATTACCCGACTATACAGATAGTTACCTTGTATCCGGGCGCCAGTCCCGAAGTTATGACGTCGGTCATCACTGCGCCGCTGGAACGGCAGTTCGGCCAGATGCCCGGACTCACCCAGATGTCATCGACCAGCTCCGGTGGCGCGTCGGTAATCACCTTGCAATTCAACCTGAATCTGGACCTGGATATTGCCGAACAGACTGTGCAGGCGGCCATTAATGCGGCCGGAAGCTTCCTGCCCAAAGACTTGCCGCAGGCGCCGATTTACAGCAAGGTCAATCCGGCGGATACTCCGATCATGACGCTGGCGGTCAGCTCCAAAGCCATGCCGCTATTCAAGGTCGAAGACCTGGTCGATACCCGGCTGGCGCAGAAAATCGCGCAATTGCCGGGCGTCGGCATGGTCGGTATCAGCGGCGGCCAGCGGCCTGCGGTGCGGATTCAGGCCAATCACAAGGCGCTGGCCGCGTACGGCATCAGCCTGGAAGACGTGCGCAGCGTGATCGCCGCCGCCAACGTCAACCAGCCCAAAGGCACGTTCAACGGGCCGATGCGCTCGGCGATCATCGACAGCAACGATCAGCTGCGTTCGGCGGCGGAATATCGCGGCCTGGTGATCGCTTACCGCAACGGCGCGCCGGTGCAGTTGTCCGACGTCGCCGAAGTGGTCGACGGCGCGGAAAATGTGCGGCTGGCGGCCTGGGCCAACGATAACGCGGCGGTGATCGTCAACATCCAGCGCCAGCCGGGCGCCAATGTGATCGAGGTTGTCGACAGTATCAAGGAACTGCTGCCGAAATTGCAGGCTTCCCTGCCGCTGAATGTCGAAGTGCTGCCGCTGACCGACCGCACCGTGACCATACGCGCCTCGGTGCATGACGTGCAATTCGAGTTGCTGCTGGCGATCGCGCTGGTGGTGATGGTGATTTTCCTGTTCCTGCGCAATATCCCGGCCACCATCATTCCGGGCATTGCCGTGCCGCTGTCGCTGGTCGGCACGTTTGCGGTGATGTATCTGGCCGGTTTCAGCATCAACAACCTGACGCTGATGGCGCTGACCATCGCCACCGGTTTCGTGGTCGATGACGCGATCGTGGTCATCGAAAATATCTCCCGTTACATCGAGCGCGGCGAATCACCGCTGAAAGCCGCTTTAAAAGGCTCCGAACAGATCGGCTTTACCATCATCTCGCTGACTTTTTCATTGGTCGCGGTGCTGATTCCGCTGCTGTTCATGGGCGACGTGGTCGGGCGGCTGTTCCGGGAATTCGCAATCACGCTGGCGGTGGCGATCCTGATTTCGGCAATCGTGTCGCTGACCTTGACGCCGATGATGTGTTCCAAGATGCTGCGTCCGGGACTGGTTCATGAAGAACAAGCCGACGGCTGGTTCGACCAGCTGATTGCCCATTACGGCCATACCCTGGAATGGGTGTTGCAGCGGCAAGCCCTGACCATGGCGGTGTTCTTCGCTACCGTGGCGCTGACCGTGGCGTTGTATATTTTCATCCCGAAAGGCTTTTTCCCGATCCAGGATACCGGCACTATCCAGGGCATTTCCGAAGCGCCGCAAAACGTGTCGTTCGCGGCAATGGCCGAGTACCAGCAAAAGCTGGGCAAGCTGATACTTGATGATCCGGCGGTCGACAGCCTGTCGTCGTTTATCGGCGTCGACGGCATCAATACCACCCCCAACAGCGGCCGTTTCCTGATTAACCTGAAACCGCATGCCGAACGCCCGGACAATGCCACTGAAGTCATCGCCCGGCTGAAAACCAAACTGGCCGGATTGACCGGAGTGACCCTGTATTTGCAGCCGGTGCAGGATATGACCATGGAAAACCGGGTCAGCCGCACTCAATACCAGTTTACGCTGGAGACGCCCGACATGGATGAACTGAACCGCTGGACGCATAAGCTGGTCGAAGAACTAGGCGGCCAGCCGGAATTTGCCGATGTGGCCAGCGATGTGCAGGATCAGGGTCAGCAAGTCTATGTCAACATCGACCGCAGCACCGCCAGCCGTCTCGGCATCAGCACCGCCGACGTGGATAACGTGCTGTACAGCGCTTACGGGCAGCGGCTGGTGTCGACCATTTTCACCCAGTCCAACCAGTACCGGGTGGTGCTTGAAGTTGATCCTGTCGATCAAAGCACCCCGGAAACCCTGAACGATTTACGGATTCCGTCCAGCAACGGAACGCAGGTGCCGCTGTCGGCAATCGCCGACATATCGGAACGGCCGACGCCGCTGTCCATCAACCATCTCGACCAGTTTCCGGTCGCGACGCTGTCGTTTAACCTGGCGCCGGGCGCGGCGCTGGGCGATGCCGTCAAAGCCATTGACCGCGTCAAGCAGGAAATCGGCTTGCCGTTAAGCATCCGCACCAGTTATCAGGGCGCGGCGTTGGCGTTCAAAGCCTCGCTGGAAAACACGCTGTGGCTGATTCTGGCGGCGATCGTCACCGTGTACATCGTGCTCGGCGTGCTCTACGAAAGCTATATCCACCCGGTCACCATCCTGTCCACGCTGCCTTCCGCCGGGGTTGGGGCATTGCTGGCTTTGATCGTTTCCGGCGGCGATCTGGGCATCATCGGCATTATCGGCATTATTTTGCTGATCGGCATCGTCAAGAAGAACGCGATCATGATGATCGATTTTGCTTTGGAAGCCGAGCGTAAGCAGGGCCTGCAGCCGAGAGAGGCAATTTTCCAGGCTTGTTTGCTGCGCTTTAGGCCGATCATGATGACGACGCTGGCAGCCTTGCTGGGCGCGTTGCCGTTAATGCTGGGCAGCGGCGTCGGCTCGGAGCTGCGCCATCCGTTGGGTATAACGATGGTCGGCGGCTTGATTTTCAGTCAAATACTGACGCTGTACACGACGCCGGTGATTTATTTGTGGATGGACAGCCTGGCCCGGCGCGTATCCGACCGGCTGGGCCTGAATCCGGCTGAAAGCGACGGAAATTTGTGATGAATTTAAGAACCGCAATTTGTCCACGAAAAGCACGAAAGACACGAAAAGTCATTGGGCGAAATTTTCGTGCTCAATGCCGGTCGGGGTTTGTACCCACGACCGAAACGTTTCAAGGACTCAATAGATTACGAAACGTGAGTGACGGGGTTGCAAACCCCGTCACGCGCAGTTTTATCGTTCCCACGCCGGAGCGTGGGAACTATGTATAAAGTCATATTGTGGAATTTTTCGTGCTTTTCGTGTCTTTCGTGGACAAAAAACAGGTTTTCTTGAGATGAATTTATCGGCACTGTTTATTTACCGGCCGGTCGCGACCACGCTGCTGACGCTGGCCATCGCCCTGGCCGGCGCCTTGGCTTATATGAATATGCCGGTCGCGTCGTTGCCGCAGGTGGATTTTCCGACCATCAGCGTGCAGGCCAAATTGCCGGGAGCCAGCGCCGAAACCATGGCGGCAACGGTCGCCACGCCGCTGGAGCGGGCCTTGGGGCGCATCGCCGGCATTACCGAAATGACGTCCAGCAGCTCGCTGGGTTCCACGCAGATTACCTTGCAGTTCGATCTGGACCGCGATATCAACGGCGCGGCCCGCGATGTGCAGGCGGCCATCAATGCCGCCGCCAGCCTGTTGCCCGACAACATGCCGAGCCGTCCCAGTTACCGGCAGGATAATCCTTCCGATGCGCCGATTTTGATATTGGCGCTGACCTCCGAAACGCTCGATCGCGGGCAGATTTACGATGTCGCTTCGACGATCCTGGCGCAGAAAATAGCGCAGGTTCCCGGCATAGGCCAGGTTGTGCTCGGCGGCGCGGCGCTGCCGGCGGTCCGGGTCGAGCTGAACCCGAATGCGTTAAGCAAATACGGCGTCGGCCTGGAGGATGTCAGGAACACGATTAACCAAGCCAACACCACGCAGCCGAAAGGCGTCATGGAAAACGGCGGCCAGCGCTGGCAGATTCAGGCCAATGACCAAGCCCGCAAAGCCGAGGATTATAGGCCGCTGATCGTCAGTTATCGCAACGGCGCGCCGATCCGGGTTTCCGATCTCGGCGAGGTCGTGGATTCGGTCGAGGATTTACGCAATACCGGCCTGAAAAACGGCAAGCCTTCAGTGTTGCTGATCATCAGGAAACAGCCGGGCGCCAACGTCATTGCAACCGTCGATCAGGTTCTGGCTATGCTGCCGCAATTGCGCGCCGTCATCCCCAGCGCTATCGACCTGTCGGTGATGGTCGATAGGGCGCAGCCTATCCGGGCTTCGATTGCCGAGGTCGAGCACAGTTTATTGATCGCCATCGGCCTGGTGATTCTGGTGGTGCTGGTGTTTTTGCGGAACCCACGGTCGACGCTGATACCGATCATCGCGGTGCCGGTTTCGCTGCTGGGCGCCTGCGCGGCGATCTATTTTTTAGGTTACAGCTTGAACAATCTGACTTTGATGGCGTTGACCATCGCCACCGGTTTCGTGGTTGACGACGCGATCGTGGTTCTGGAAAACACCAACCGGCACATCGAAAACGGCATGCCGCCGTTTAAGGCCGCCTTATTGGCGGCCAAGGAAGTCGGTTTTACCGTACTGGCGATGAGTGTGTCGCTGGTGGCAGTGTTCCTGCCGATTTTATTGATGGGCGGCGTACCGGGCCGCCTGTTCAGGGAGTTTGCGGTGACGCTGTCGGCGGCGGTCGCGGTATCGCTGCTGATCTCGCTGACCGTCACGCCGATGCTGTGCGCCCGCTGGCTAGGCCAGGAGAGTTTGCAGCACGGCCGGATCTATCGGGGCATAGGCCGGGCCTTCGATTGGCTGCAAGGAGCGTACGAAAGCTCGCTGCGCTGGGCGCTGCGCCACGGCCGCATCATGATGCTGATTTTGCTCGGCACCATCGGCCTCAATGTTTATCTGTACACGGTCATCGACAAAGGTTTTTTTCCGACCCAGGACGGCGGCCGACTGCACGGTGAGATTCAAACCGATCAAGGCACTTCTTTTTGGGCCATGCAGAAAAAGCTTGGCGAATTTTCCGAGCTGTTGATGAAAGACCCGGCGGTCAAGAATGTGGCCGGGATTGGCGGCGTTGGCTCCGGCAGTAATAATGCCAGAGTTTTTGTGGTGCTTAAGCCGCACAATGAACGCGATCCGATTGATCAGGTCATGGAGCGCTTGCACAATAAAGCTAAACGCATTCCCGGTGCCAATCTGCATATGAATGCGGCGCAGGAATTGCGCATTGGCGGACGGTCTTCGTCAGGCACGTTCGACTACACCCTGCAATCCGACGATCTGGGCCTGCTCCGGGAATGGATGCCGAAAGTGATTGCCGCGCTATCCAAGCTGCCGGAACTGAGCGATGTCAGCTCCAGCGAGCAAGACAAAGGCCAGCAGATCGGTCTGGTAGTCAACCGGGAGGTGGCGTCGCGCTACGGCATCAGCCAGGCCATGATCGACGCCAGCCTGAACGATGCGTTCGGCCAGCGCCAGGTTTCGGTCATTTACAATCCACTGAACCAGTATCGGGTCGTGATGGAGTTGGCGCCCGAATACTGGCAAAGCCCGGAAGCCTTGAATCAGGTGTATATCAGCGTGCCGGCCGCACGTTTGCCGACCGGCGAGCAGCCCGGCGCACGGCAGGTTCCGCTATCGGCGTTGGCCAGATTTGCGCCGACCAGCACGCCGTTGTCCGTCGAGCATCTAGGGCAGTTTGCGGCATCCACCTTGTCGTTCAACCTTAAGCCCGGCGCCTCGCTGTCCACGGCCACCCAGTTGATCGAACAAACCATGCGCGACATCGGCGTGCCGAATAGCGTTCAAGGCAGCTTCCAGGGCTCGGCCAAAGCTTTTAAGGAATCGGTGCGCAACCAGCCCTGGCTGATCCTGGCCGCCTTGGTCAGCATCTATATCGTATTGGGCGTACTCTATGAGAGCTATGTCCACCCGCTGACCATCCTGTCTACGTTGCCGTCGGCCGGGGTCGGCGCATTGCTGGCGCTGATGGCCTGCGATACCGAGTTCAGCATCATCGCGCTGATCGGCGTGATTTTGCTGATCGGCATCGTCAAGAAGAACGCGATCATGATGATCGATTTTGCGTTGTTTGCCGAGCGTGAGTACGGCCTGGATTCAAGCGAGGCAATTTTCCAAGCCTGTCTGCTGCGCTTTAGGCCGATCATGATGACCACGCTGGCGGCGCTGTTCGGCGCTTTGCCGCTGGCGCTGGGCACAGGTTACGGCGCGGAGCTGCGCCAGCCGCTGGGCATTTCCATCGTCGGCGGCCTGATTTTCAGCCAAATGCTGACGCTGTACACGACGCCGGTCGTCTATCTTTACCTGGATCGTTTCCGGCTGTGGTTTGGCCGGCGTTTCTTAAAGCATGCGCTTAGTTAATTTTGTATTTTTAATTCACCACGGAGAACACGGAGGACACGGAGTTTATGTTTATTCTTGAATGCAGCATGGGAAGTTCCAGCTTTTCGAAACAAGCCGGAGCTTGGGAATCAGGAGTAGGCCGGAATAAGCCTGTCCGCGCGTCAAGCGCAGGATAGGTGTTTCCGGCATTTCAATGCGCAGAAATGCCGGAAACACCCACCCTTGCTAACGCTGGGTGGGCTTATTCCGGCCTACTTCTGCTTCGAGATGTGTATAACGATGAGAGCTCTAGCTTCAGGAACACAGAAAACTCCGTGTCCTCTGTGCTCTCGGTGGTAAATCCAAAGATTTTTTATTAGTTACTTATTCCTGAGACTTACATGACAGTTCGCATCACCCGCCCCCTGATTTGCTCACTCTTAAGCGCACAACTGATCGGTTGTACGGTAGGTCCCGACTATGTCCGCCCGGAGGCAAAAACCACCACCGAGTTCAAGGAAAACAAGGGCTGGAAACAGGCCCAGCCCCGCGACACCCTGCTGTCCGGCAAATGGTGGGAAATCTTCAACGATCCCCGGCTTAATGAACTGGAAGAACAGGTCGCAATCGCCAACCAGTCGATCATCCAGGCCGAGGCGCAATACCGCGAGGCCCAGCATCTGGTGCAGTCGGCGCAATCGGCATATTTCCCGATACTCAATCTGACCGGCATGGCTAACCGTTTCCGCGCCGCCAGCGGCCAAAGCGTGGCGGTGTCCGGGGTCAGGAATCTGTTCAGCGTCGCGGGATCGGTTGCCTGGGAGCCGGATTTATGGGGCAGTGTCCGGCGCCAGGTTGAAGCCAACACCGGCAGCGCCCAAGCCAGCGCCGCCACCTTGCAGGCATTGCGGCTGTCCAGTCAGGCGACCTTGGCCGACAATTATTTCCAGTTAAAAGCCTTGGATGCGCAAAAAGCGCTGCTGGATGAAACCGTGGACGCTTACAGCAGAACCCTGCAAATCATCAAAAACCGCTATGCGGTCGGCATGGTTGGCAAGAGCGATGTGATGCAGGCCGAAACCCAACTGGAGTCGGCGCGCGCCCAGGCGATCAATCTCGGCGTACAACGGGCGAAACTGGAGCATGCGATTGCGGTGCTGGCCGGCCTTACCCCGGCTGAACTGTCGCTGGCTCCTGCGCCGCTGAACATACAGCCGCCGCAGATTCCGGTCAGCCTGCCTTCGGAGCTGCTGGAACGGCGCCCGGACATTGCCGCCGCCGAACGCAGCATGGCCGCCGCCAATGCCCAGATCGGCGTAGCCAAAGCCGCTTATTACCCGAGTTTGAATCTGGCGGCGACCAGCGGTTATCAATCGTCTTCTCTGGACACCCTGTTTACCGCGGCCCGCCGCTATTGGGCATTGGGCCCTGCCGGCGCGGCATTGACGGTATTCGACGGCGGCGCCAAAAACGCCCAGTACAAGCAAGCCATTGACAGTTTTGATGCCAGTGTCGCCGCGTACCGGCAAACGGTGCTGACCGGTTTTCAGGAAGTGGAAGACAATCTGGCCGCGTTGCGGATACTGGAGGATGAAAAGCAGGTGCAGGACAAAGCCGTCACCGCCGCCAACCAGGCATTGGCGCTGATCATCAATCAATATAAGGCCGGAACCGTCAGTTATCTGGATGTGATAATCGCGCAAACCGTGGCCTTATCCAACCGGCAGACCGCCGTGCAGCTGCATAGCGACCGGATGTCCGCCTCGGTACAGCTGGTCAAGGCCTTGGGCGGCGGCTGGAATGTGGCCATGCTGCCGAGCGAAGAACAAGCGGGTGGCGAGACAAAATGGACGGATTATTTGATATTGCCGGTGGATTGATCTGTTTGGGAAAAGTACTTTAAGTTTGTCCGAAAGGTTGCTATCAATTATCCATCGCTATAGCATGAGGTCTAACGGATTGTCGGGGCGGCGTTATACGCCGGTGGTTAAAATTTAATATATACCTAAATAAGGTGTCTACTTTACGTTAGGCCGTCCGAACAAATACGGCAACAATGGAGTCCGTGCAATAAACCCGAGAGAGCCACTTTGAACGATATACTCATCGAATACCGAGCCATCCTTGCTACGCTTTGCGTCTCCCTTATTGGCGCTTTTGTTGCGGTCTATATCCATCGGCGCAACGGCTTTCGTCTCTCTTCCACCGAATTCATAAGCGCTTTTGTCAACGAGTTGGCAATTCTCAACTCCCCGCTCAAACAAAAACCGGGAACTGTGTACGAAGCTTTGCTTTCCGCCTTCGACAAGCATCAACGGGCTACTCTCGCCTTTGAGCATTTCTTGCCTTTCTACAGCAAAAGCGGGTTCAACAAAGCATGGGACACATACCGCAAACACAGCGCAAACTTTGGCAAGGAATGGCCTGATCATGAAAAGATGAACCATCTTTGTGAGTACCTCGCAACTAATGATGAAGAGGAGCGGAATGCCAAAGATTTGGCGCTTCAAAGGCTTAACAAGCTTTTATCTTATGCAAATGTTCGTTAAGCCTAACATGGTGCTCAACCGGAGCGCGGCTATAATGCGGTTTCGTTTTTCAGCTTTCCGGGCCGCGCCCGGTTAGCTTTACGTTAGGTTTAACGTGTATTGGTTAAGACAATATCTAGTTGCATTACTTCCCGCAGTCATTACAGTAGGTGGTTGGCAATTGGCTATCTGGATATACGATTATTTTGGTTGCCAAGGCCATCTAAAGAATCTTCAGCCTTGTTTTGTAGGTTCTGTAAATATTCTGCCATTTCTTGGTTTTGGTTTATTTTGGTGCCAACTCTTAATGTTCATTGCATTACCGTTATCTTTTTGGTTGGTTATTAAAGTATTTGCAAAACAATACAAGGCTCCAAATGTTCAAAGTTAAACCTAACCTATCATTCAACAGGGATGCGCTAAAGCGCACCCGTTAATTCATACGTTATACGCGATGATGAAATACCGAACGAATATTGAGATTGCCGCTGGAAAGCTTATTTCCTCGATTCAAAAAGAATGGGGTAAAGAACTTGGTGACCCAATGGCCCCTGAAAGTGAACAGATGATTAACAAGGCACATGACCTGTTAAAGGCCGCAAAAAATGTCAACATCACTCAAATCCTAAAGGGCACAACTATTACTGAGTTTCTGGGCTTGTCTTGGGTTGAGAGGCATCAATTAGTGAAGCCAACAATCGCAGCCGGATAGGGTACGCACTGCGTACCTTTATTAAGCTTAAAAAATGGTACGCGATGCGTACCCTACCACTGGAGCTTGGTATCAAGCTGTAACGTTGCCAGTTAGACCTTCCAGGTTTTACGACTGCCATGGATGGCGGAAGTGCTGGAGCCGCCGGGAGCGGCTCCAGTAAAAACCTGGAAGGTCTGCCTATCGGCCTGTGTCTTGCCGAACATCAGGTGGGAGACTGCCGGAATGGCGATAGCCGCGTATATTGGAGTATAACGATGAGTGCATCGGTCTGGAAGTGATAGAAATCGACTTCTATGATAATTGCGCAAACCGGACAAGCCCCTGCGTCTGCTGGCGTATTTGCTCGACAACCTGTTGATCCAATCGTGTTAACCAACGTTCCGGAATCTGCTCAACGCCATATTTAGCCCCTGCCAGCATGCCGGCCAGTGCGCCTGTGGTATCGGCATCGGCGCCTTGATTCACGGTCGCAATCAGGCAGGATTCAAAACTGTCGGTATTAAAAAAATAATGCAAAACCGTTTGCACGGTATCGACAATATAGGCCGAGGCTTTGCCCGGATAAGGACTATAGGCGAATTCGCGGTATTCGCCGATCAACCGCTCGGCTTCCTGTTCGCAAGCATCGACAGTCTGCCCGTGAATCAATAAATTAACGATCCGCCCCAGGGCTAACGTAGCCGTATCGGATAACGGATGGTTATGGGTAATGTGGCTTTGCTGCAAGCTCCATTCATTAAAACGATCCGGCCGGTTTAAGGTTGCCAGCACTACCGGCAGGTTACGCATGCAGGCGCCGTTTCCGGCATCGTCATCGCGAGGCAAGCCGAATAACTCGCCGCTATCCCGATAGCGCGTGATACCGCGCCGGCAGGTGTTGCCGATATCCGGCGGATCGCTTTCCAGCCAGGCGACAAAGTTATCGGCAACAGCCTGAATATTCCAACCCTGATGATCGATAATGGCCTGGCCTATGGCGAGCGACATTTGCGTGTCGTCGGTGATTTGGCCTGCTTCCAGTCCCAGCCAGCCGCCGCCGATCATATCCTGATGCACGCCGTAGCGTTTCTGGATTTGTTTCGGCGACATAAATTCTACCGTCGCACCCAGCGCATCGCCGCAGGCAAAGCCTAAATAGGCTCCCAATGCTTTGTTTAATAGCTGATCTGTAGACATATCTTCCCCTAACGTTGCACTTTGACCCGATAATCGCCGCCAATTACCAGATATTCGGCTTCACCCCGCAAGGCATGATGCGGCAACAGTTCATTAAAAAAAATCAGCTTAACCATCGGCACTTCAACTTCCAGGATATAAGCGCCGAACTCGCTGGCAATACTGCGGCGGTCGGTAAAAGAAACGATATTATTGAAACGTACGATCTTATGCGGCTTATCCTGATCCTGGACTAGCCAATCATCCAGCGAATTGACGCCGCGATACAGGGTTTTATGAGTCGCGGCCGGAAACTGAAATCGTTCGATAACCCATTGGCAATATTCGTACAGCAGGTCCAGCTGCATGTAAATGCAGTTGTTGTGATAACGGCTGTTCATTTTTTCTTCGATATACATAACCCAGTCTTTGCTGATGAAACTGGAAATCCGCTGCTTGTGATAAGTAGGAAACAGCCCGAAGCGGCTTTCGACCCAGCCTTTAAAAACCGCGCCTTGGGCGTTGTTGGAATCCAGCCCCCAATCCTGGATTAATCGGAGATAACTGTTGCGGTAACGCCGTCTTCCTGAGCGGTCATCCCGCAACCGTTGTTCTGCTTCGAAACCGAAGACCACGCACATATAGTCCTGAAATATCCGGCCGCAGTCCTCGAGTGTCGACTGTCCGGCCAATTGCTCAAATAAGCCTGAAGCCGATTCGCGGGTGCCGGCAATATGCAGCGGTTGGGGATTCTCGTTGAAATCATGGCTGGCCATGCAGGCCGTCGCCAAGCCGATTAAGTTGGTGCTGTGGCCGTATTGGGAAATGTCTGGCATGGGTTGAGCAGATAAATATTCAAGTAATGGACGGATGAGTCAATCTTCACATCAAATTGCCCGGTTAGCCAATATATTTCCTTTTCTGTGTGCGTATGTGATTCGCCATTTTTGATAAGGATTCATTTCGTGCCTCTGCGGGAGTGCAAGCTTCGCTTGCGTTTGTAGGCGGAGCCTGCACTCCCGCTATCAGCAACCTTTGATCTGGTTCCCAGGCTGGAGAAGCGTATGAGGATGAAAGCTGGAGCTTGGGAACTAGCTCGAGATAACCGTTATGACAACCCATACTATAGCCGACACCATTCAGGATTCTTCAGTCAGCACCTTCCTTAGATCGATAGACCACGACTTTATCGTCGCGTTTGAGGTGGTGCACGTGCTCGGCCTATTGCTGCTGCTTTCGCCCCTGGTAATTATTAATCTTAGACTGCTGGGTGCAGGGCTAAAACAGCAAACAGTAGCGCAAGTTTTTCAGGCTTTTTACCCTTTCATGTTAACTGGATTGGTGGTTGCCGTAGTTTCCGGAACATCCATGTTTTTAACTTTCCCGGTGATGTATTACAACAATCCAATGTTTCTGCCGAAGATCGGCCTGCTGTTTTTGGCGGTGACGGTCCAACTGGTGTTGGTTCTTACAACAATTAAGCAGACCTGTCCGAATCCGTTATTTGCCAAAAGTGCGGCATTGGTGTCCCTTACTTTATGGTTCGGGATTGGGTTCGCCGGGCGGGCAATAGGATTTGTTTAGTTCATGGCTTAGCGATTTGTCTATATGCAACTGAGAGAGTCGGTCGCCCTTTTACTGTTTGGGGCTTGCGAGTTGCGCTCTTCAAATACAACGGTCAAGCAGCGGCTGACCATCAGCACATTATTTTAAGGATTGGAAATGCAACGAAAACCATTGATTCTACTTGCCATAGCGCTGTTGCCGGGTTTGGTCGCTTGTTTCAACGAGATCAAGAAACCGGCGCAGGAAGGCTACTTCAAGCCGACCGCTACCGTTCAGGACATTATGCTGTCGCTGATTGATCCCTCCGCGGATGGCATTTGGAATTCGGTCAGCACGACGATTACCAAGACCTGCACGGAAGATAAGCAGCCCCGTACCGATCAAGAGTGGCAGGAAGTCAGGCGCCATGCCATTACGCTGATAGAGGGGGCGAATCTTTTGCTCATCAACGGCCGGCAGGTAGCGGCCAAAGGCGTGAAATCGGAGAATCCGGGGATCGAGGAAGGCCTGGAGGAAGTTCAGCGATTGCTTGATGCCGATAGGGAAAGCTATGTGAAATTTGCGCATGCGCTGCACGATTCGGGCGTTCAAGCCCTTGCCGCGATCGACGCGAAAAATCCGGCGGACTTGGGTGCGGTGGGCGGACGGATAGATGAGGCCTGCGAGCAGTGTCATCAGCGTTACTGGTATCCGAACCAGAATAAATCCAAATAACAGATAAGGCTTTTCAACAAGCGAGGAATCCTGGAAATTGACCTTCAACTAACCCCATCTCGTGGCAAACGTAATAGAGCATTTAGAGCAATTCTCGATTATTTAAGCCCACTCCCATTGTTAAACTCTATCTATTGAGCAGTAGGCACTTGCAGCGGCACGGACGGGCCGCCTTTTCTTTGGATACTTTTCTTTGGCGGAGCACAAATTCGCCTGGTGCGAATTTGAACAGCCATGAGGCTGGCCCGCAGGGCGAAAACCAGGAAGGGTTTTCGTAGCGAAAAGTAGCTCACCCTCGGGGGCGAGACCCATATGCATCAAGCTAAGAAATAAATCGCAAAATTCGCTGATTTCCAAACTTCAACTTAGGAGCAAACCTTAGCGTAGGCCGGAATAAGACCATCCAAGCGCGTAGCGCGAGGTGGCGTTGCCTACATGAATGTAGGCAAGGGGCGTGAGCAGGAGCGGAAGCTTTTCCGGCGAATTTGGATGCTGTTTGCCGGAAACACCAGTTCTCGCTGTCGCTCGAACCGGCTTATTCCGGCCTACATGGCTGCCGGAACCCGCTTCTATCTGGACCCGCAAGACGGAAGGCTGCTTGCTAGGTTGGACCAGAGCACGCGTGTTTTTCGCTGGCTATACTCCGCGCTCCATCACTGGGATTTCGGCTGGCTTTATTACCGGCCAATATGGGATATATGGATGCTGAACTGGATAGCGTTCGGGCTGGTGCTGGGCGGCAGTTCGTTGGTGATGGGCTGGCGGCTTCTAAAGAAAACTTTTCTGCCTAAAAAGCGAGCAATTCGGCGCACGTCGAGAAGAGTTGTAAAGTTGGAGCCCGAAATGACTGCGCATTAACGGTTGGTTTTATGCCGGTGATTTCTATATCAATTTTACCGATATACCAATCGAATAATAACGTTTTATTACCTATAACAATTCTCCTAAGATACGACTAACGCTGACGGAATAACGATCCTGAATAGGTTGAGTTACCCACTTTTTGCAAAGCAAAGGAGTACATTATTATGGATACACTCTCAGACAGCATCTTCGCCAGGAGCCAGGAAGAGCAAGCCTCGACATTATTGGCTTTTGATGAATTGCAGTCACGGTCGCTGTCGCTGTCTGTCCGGGCGACAGCCTTGGTTTTTGAAGACCCGGTTTCCCGGCGCTTGCTGGAGCAGATCGAACGTATCGCACCGAGCGACGCCACCGTGCTGATTATCGGCGAAACCGGAACCGGTAAAGAGCTGGTGGCCCGGCATATTCACGCTCTCAGCAAGCGCAGCAAAAATACTTTTGGGGCATTAAACTGCGCGGCGTTGAGTGAAAACCTGATCGAGAGTGAATTGTTCGGCCATGAAAAAGGTTCGTTTACTGGAGCTTTAACGAGTAAAGAAGGCTGGTTCGAAACCGCCAATAAAGGCAGTCTGTTTCTCGATGAAGTGGGTGACTTGCCGTTTGGCATGCAGGCCAAGTTGCTGCGTGTGCTACAGGAGCGGGAAGTTGTCAAAGTGGGTTCCAGACATCCTGTACCTGTAGATGTCAGAATCATTGCGGCAACCAACGTCAACCTGGAAGAGGCCGTTGCCGCTTCGCACTTTCGGGCCGATTTATATTACCGTTTCAACGTTGCAATGATCCAGCTAAGCCCGTTGCGCGAACGGCCGGGCGACATTTTGCCTTTGGCAAGACATTTTCTGAAAATCTACGGCGACCGTTTGGGCTATGGTGAATTCAAGTTGTCACCGGCAACCGAATTGACCTTATTAAATTACGATTGGCCGGGTAATATTCGCGAGCTGGAAAATGCCATTCACCGTGCGCTTCTGGTTTGCCCAAGTAATCGTTTGCGCCCTGAGGATTTCAAGCTATCCGGCGTTAGAACCTTGGAGCAAGGACCATCGGTTTCAACCACGTCTTTGGAAAGTGCCTTGCAGCGCCTGTGCGAGCAAGCGCCACCCAAGCTATTTGAAATTATAGAAGAGACGGTTATTCGAACTGCTTTTGA
>Ga0208628_1000417_pt1 | contig 21835 bp, 19 predicted proteins | sample LakWasMet16_LOW5_2_FD_183864 | JGI IMG/M metagenome (GOLD analysis project Ga0208628, IMG submission 183864) | Freshwater sediment methanotrophic microbial communities from Lake Washington under simulated oxygen tension - Sediment Metagenome... | ecosystem: Environmental > Aquatic > Freshwater >... | reverse complement strand
CGCTATAACAACAACCTGAATGCCCAGGTGCAGCCCGGCACCGACGAGTTCCATGACATGGTCGTCAACGTCGGCTTTGTCGTGCCGTTCGGCGACAAGCCGAAACCGGCCGAAAGAACCGAACGGCCGGCCCCGATCGCTGCCGCGCCGGCGGCCGCCGCTCAAACGCTGGATTCCGATGGCGACGGGGTTCCCGATTCCGTTGACCAATGCCCGGGCACCCTCAAAGGTACCACCGTCGACAAGACCGGCTGCCCAGTCAAGCTGGTGCTGAAAGGCCAGCATTTCCAGCATAATTCCGCCGAGCTGACGCCGAATGCCCGCATCATCCTTGATGAGGTTGCGCAAAACCTGATTGCCCATCCGCAGAAGAATGACATTGAAGTCCAGGGCCACGCCAGCAGCGAAGGCAAGGAATCTTACAATATGAGATTGTCGCAGCGGCGTGCGCAATCGGTGGCGGACTACCTGAAATCGAAAGGCGTCAGCAACCGTCTGATTGCCAAAGGCTATGGAGAAACCCAGCCGATCGCAGACAATCGCACCGAAGAGGGCAGGGCCCAGAACCGCCGTGTTGAGCTGATCTGGATCGAATACTGAGCAAGCTGTAAGGCCAACCCGGCCGAGGCTTTGCAGAAAACGATACCGAAACCCGCCGCCCGGCGGGTTTTTTATGCCCGGCCGCCGATCCTAAGCTCTCTCAGGCAGATCCTGCCTTATGTACGCTACCGAACAGACCACGCTTGATCTTGTGATTACCATTGTCCCGAGTTTTCAGTTCATCGCGCTTGATCCGGACAGAGCTGTCTGGCGTTTTTCACTATCGACAATGCCATTCTGTCATGGGGCGTATTCTCTACATCATTGTAAGGAATCAGCTATGAAAATATTCCATGTGTGTCGACAACAAAAGTTTCTCCGTAACGTTCTGGCTATGATGTGTTTATCCGTTATGGCCTTGTTGGTCGGATGCGATCAACAAGGCTCGACCGATAAGGCCGAGCAGCAAGTCGAGCGCGCTGCCGATACGGCCGAGCAAAAGATCGACCAAGCCAAAGACCAGGCGGAAAAGGAAATCGATGCCGCCAAGGAATCGGTAACCGATACCACTCGGGCGGCCGGGGACGCTGCCGACGACGCGGCGATTACTACCAAAATTAAGTCGGCAATCTTGACCGACCCGCTACTGAGCGGCGCTCAAATCGAGGTAACCACAGTCAATGGCGTGGTGACCTTGCGCGGCACCGTGAATGAAGAGCCGGACATTGCTCGAGCCATCGAAGTGGCTAATACCCAAAGAGGTGTAAAAGGAGTGCAGAGTGAGTTGATTGTACAACTGAGTCAATAACAATGTGTTATTTACGCTTTGTGGGAGTTCTGGGCGTTGTTATGCTGTTGCCCGCATCCATCGTTCATGCGACAGCAGCGGATGATACCTACATTGCCGGCTACGCTGCGGGCGTATTAAAGCAGAGTTTAAATCTGGATATGCGCTCGTTAGTGGTACGGAATGGCGTAATTACATTGCCGGCAGGCGATCTGAAAGCCGGCGACAGAGCCAAGGCGATACAGCTAGTATCTGAGATTCCGGGAGTCACTGCGGTAAAAACATCGGAAGTCACCGGCGTGCAACTAACGGAACAATCCACAAAGTCTGCCCAAGTGCCTGCTGATGAGGCGTTATCGCTGAATGAATCCATCGTTCTGCCAACAGGGCTTCTGCCTTCAGGCCACTTATTCAAACCATTATTAGCCGATCCGCGTTGGGCTCGTTTTTCAATCGCCTACCGCAATTACCAAAGCAGCAATTTTGATGGCAGGGACATAGGTTCCGTTAGTTTTGGCGAAACAATACCATTTTATCGCAGTAACTTCGGCGGTAGCTCCGCGCAGTGGGAAGCGGGGCTGCAAGCCGGTGTCTTTAGCGACTTCAACTTGAATGCTTCATCCACCGATCTGGTCAATACCGATTTTATTGGATCAATCTATTCAAGCGTACGTGCCGGTCAATTTTCGGCCTTTGGCCGCCTTTTCCACCAGAGCTCTCACCTTGGCGACGAGTTTCTGTTGCGTCAGCTAGACACTAAATTCGAACGTATAAACCTCAGTTACGAAGGTGTAGATTTGAGACTCTCTTATGAGTTTCCCTATGGCATTCGCTTATATGGCGGCGGCGGAGGCCTGTTCCATAGAGAACCTTCGGAGCTTAAGATATGGTCGGTTCAATACGGGTTAGAATTTCGAAGCCCTTGGCGCATGGAGTTGGCATCGATGCGGCCAGTCGTTGCCGCTGATGTTAAAAATCATGAAGAAAATGACTGGAATTACGATGTATCAGCCAGGGCAGGGGTCGAATTCGACAACCTGTCGGTATTAGGCCGAAGGCTTCAGATTATGGCGGAATACTATAACGGTTTCTCTCCTAGCGGGCAGTTTTACAGGGAAAGAGTGGAATATTTCGGCTTGGGTGCGCATTATTTCTTTTAGCGGAACATAAAGGTCAGCGTCCGCTATCGGCTGACATTAATCTGCCATTGCAAATCGAATTTCTAATTCCTTATAGAATTTAGATGCGGTTTAGGTGCGATGCCTTAATGCCGAACTTTGCCGGGGGCCGGAATCCAAGCGAGATACATTGTCATCTATCAATTCGCGGGATCCGTAATCGCCCGGTATGAATGGATTTTTATCCGTCGTGAGTAAAGTACACATCCTGCGGCATCCCCTAAACATAGCGTATCGTTATTAACGGTGCTGTTGAAGATAGATACTGAAGTACAGTTATTGGCTCCGGCGCCAGCAGGCTATACGGAATTGATGGCTTTTAAACTCATGCCGACAGCTGCAAGATGCCCGGTGCTGCCGTTCTGGGACCCGCAGGCGCCGCTGCTGGTGCGGAAACAGGGCCGGTTGTTGGATCGAGCGTCGCGATAAGCGGAGCCAAGTCTTACCGGTCTTCCTCAGCACAGCAGGCGAAAAAAATGGCCGACAAAATTTCGGATAAGCTTGCTGATTATTTCGCCAGACAAGGCTGGATTAATCCTGACTCGGCGCGCTAAGCATTACAGGATTAAGAATGTTTTTATCTCTATAAGCCTGTGCGTTGGCATTCTCATCTAGCGACAGGAGTAGAGATTTGAACGACGGATTTTTCGAAAGAGCGGGCGGGCTTACGATCGAGATTGTGAAAGTCTTCGGTTTAAGAAAAATACAAGATTAAGCACGGAGGGGACACTGACGACTGCACGGACAGATATTTGCTCCTGCAATATCTGCCCGTGCAGTCGTTTGTGTTCTCTGTGGTAAATAATCCTTTCAGCCTGATTTGGATAATGCTTTCACAGTCTAGTACCGTTTTTAACGCTCATGTTCTTTCTAAGCAATCGCACCTATTTTGCTTTTACCCTAATAAGTCTAGCATCTCCATTAGCCTGAAAATACTTGAGCAAACCGGCTATTAATCGGTTTGGCATGTGATTAATAAAGTGCTAACACAGAGGAGTTAAGCTATGACTAATCTTTTTCTAACAATAGCATTGCTGTTACCCGTATCAACGCCGCCGAGCGAAGAAGGCTGTCTGGCCAAGATCATGTTCGCGGAATCGAGAGGTGAGTCTATCGAAGGCGCTATAGCAGTCGGGCAGGCTACAGTCAATCGAGCCAAGCGTACCGGCAAGACCATATGCAAGCTAAGCGGTGTGACCCGGTTAACCCCTCCACGCAATTTAAGGTCCCATTACAAGGCATTAGCCAAATCAGTGATACACAGTAAGGATTCCATCGTGCAGAACTCAGACAGTTGGAACACCGGTACTAAGCCTAAGTACAAAGGTGCGATCGTCAGGCATATTGGCGACCATGTTTTTTATGTGATGTCGAGACTGTAAAAAATAGCTACCAACCCGTGCTTGGCGCCCCGCATGATAGCGTATTCTTTATGGTTTCCGGATGGCCTAAAAACTTGGATGCTTGCTGGATAGGTAAAGCGCGACAGAGTTTCAACCCTACTGGGATGTATCCATTTTGTAGCCGAAACCACGGACGGTTTTTAAGAGTTTTAGTTCGTAATCGTCATCGATTTTTCGCCTCAATTGGCGAATATAAACATCGACAACATTAGTCAATGGGTCGGCGCTGTAGCCCCATACTTGTTCTAAAATTCGGGTCCGGCTCAATACCTTGCCGGGCATGCGCATAAAACATTCCAGTAAGGCAAATTCCTTCGGCGTCAAGTCGATCAGCGTTTCCCCGCGCCTGACTTCATGGGTTTCTCCATTCAATAACAGGTCGGCTATCCTCAACTCTTTGGATTCCAATTTGATCTCGCCGCTGCGGCGGCGCATCAGCACTTCGATTCGGGCCAGCAGTTCCTCAAATGCGAAAGGCTTGGTCATGTAGTCATCGGCGCCTGAGCGTAGGCCAGTCACCTTGTCCTGTACGGCATCTCTGGCCGTGAGCATCAGAATCGGAGTCGTGATGCCATTGCTGCGCAAGCGCTCGCAAACCTGTCGGCCGTTGAAATCAGGCAAGCCCAAGTCCAGAATGATGACCTGAAACTGGCCTTCGCTACCTAGCGCGACAGCCTCCTTGCCGCTACGCGCAACCTCCACGGCATAGCCTTCGGCTTTCAGCCCCCGTTGAACAAAATCGACAATGCGTTGATCGTCTTCTACTAGCAGAACTCGCATGTAACCGGTATCCATTAGATTATTCTATTTAAGTTATTGTTCATTTATCTCGTCATCCTGTTTCGTGATAATCAGCGGAAGCATCACGGAGAATGTCGAGCCTGAGTTTTCAATGCTGGTTACGCTGATGCTTCCTCCGTGCGCCTTTGCAATCGCTCTGGCCATCGGCAAGCCCAAGCCCTTTCCATCGTCTCGCGAAGCTAGCGCATTTTGGCTGCGGAAATGGCGGTCGAAAATCCGCTCCAAATCCTGTGCGGGTATGCCTATGCCTTGATCGCTAAGGCTGAAAATGGCCATATCACCGTCTATCCGTAAGGCAACTGCAATGTGTCCTCCGGGTTTCGAGTATCGGCAGGCATTGTCGCCAAGGATGAACAGCAGCTGCCGAAGCCGCTGTTTATCGCCGCGCACCCATACCGGTTCGGTCGGCGCATCCAGGGAGACCGTCATTGAATTTTCCTCGGCCATCACTTGAAAGTTCTCGACGGCTCCCGCCATCAGTTCGGCCAAATCCAGGTTATCCCAATCGAATTGCAAGTTGGCGGTTTCCGCGCGAGCTATAAACAATAGATCCTGGACGTATTTGCCCAATTGCATCGACAGTTCGACGATGCGATGCAAAGCATCCTTATACTCTTCGGCATCCCTATCCCGGCCCCGCAGGGTGACCTCCGCTTCACCGCGGATAACGGTGATCGGAGTGCGCAGCTCGTGGCTGATGTCGGCTAAAAACTCCCGGCGCTCATTGTCCATACGCTTTAATTCTTCATTTAAATGATGAAGCTCAAAAGTCCGTTCGGCCACTCTTTTCTCCAGCACGGCGCGGCCTTCGCGCAACTTGTTTTGCTGAAGTTCCAGTTCCTGCGCCATTTGATTGAAATGACTGGCGAGATAGCCGAATTCATCGCGGCTATTCAGGGCAATACGGTAATCGAGATTACCGGAGGCTATTTCGCTGGTGCCTTTCATCAGCGCTTCGATAGGCTTTCTAACGCCGCGCAGCAGAAATGCCCCGGACGCAAGGCTGAATATCGCCGCAGCCAATGAGGCCAGGATCGCGATCCAGCGCGACTGGGCGAGCCAATCCTCCAGTTCTTGCTTGGCTTTTCCGGCATTTTCGCGTTCAGCGTTGATGGCGGCATCAATCAGCGGCTGGAATTTTCCGTCGATTTCTTCTTCCGAAAATTTTGATAACGCCTGCACTGCCATGTCGTACTTGCCTTGTTGGCGCAAGCGTTCCACTTCATCGAAGCGGTATTCGCTGGCATCCAGAAAGGCAGTGAAATGGGCGACTCTCTCCAATTCGGCAGGTTTATCAGCTCCATATTCAGTAGAGTCTGCCGAAGCCGGTGTCTTCACCGCAGTGTTTCTAAGGTTCTGCATGGCTTCGTAGAGGCGATGTTTGGACGATTCAACACCGGCTTCGGCAGTCGGACTGGTTGTGATCAATCTATCCATACGCTGTTTGAAATGGCGATAAGCTTCTTGGGACAAACGCTCATAATGATCGAAAGCCTCATAGGCCATCTGGCTGCGCTGGAAATACCGGTCAACCTGATTTGAGCTCCAATAGAGCGCAATTCCTAAAAACAGCACAAAACAGAACGAAACGACGATGACAACCGCCAAACGGAAGCGAAACATAGGTGCTAATTTGCGTCGCTGTTCTCGTCCAGGTGTTTTTCCATGGATCTGATGGCTTCCAGTTTTTCCCGCAGCAGGCGAGTTTCATCTTTTTTCGATCCGGCCGTATCCTTTGATTCGTTGGTATCTTTCGAATCCAGTACCGACTGGACCGATTTTTGTTTACGTTCCAGTGTGCCGACTTTTCTGGATACGTTCTGTAACCGTTTTAAGGCTTCTGTATGAAGAGCGACAAACCGCTGCATCCGTTCGTCGGGTATGCTTCCGGCCGGGATAGCGTTGACTCCGCTCAGGATCTTGTTAATATCGCCGCAGGTATCGGAAAGCAGGCGGCCTACCATCATGTGCAAGTGTATCCCTGGCCCTGGAGGATTTTTTTGGCGTTTTAACAAAGTATGACAGACATCGGCGCGCGCAGAGGGTGAAATTTTGGCCATGTTGGCTCCGAAAGCCAGCAGTTCATCGAAGTCGGACTGTGCATAAGGATCGCTATAGTAAGGATCAGAATACCCGTTCCAACCGGATTTGAACTCGGCGCATCCGCTTAGTAGCAGCAAGAGGCTTAGTGCTAAACTTATATTTCGGATAGAAAGTAATGATTGCATAGATAGTTTGATTCCCTATTTTAGGCTTTTCCGGTTAGCGGTATTTGCACGCGGATACGCGCGCCATTTTGATCTTGTCTTGAGTCAATAATATCGACTTTGCCTTGATGGTTAGTGACATATTCTTTGACGATGGCAAGCCCCAGGCCAGGGCCTTCGACACCATCCTCGCCTTGGGCAGCCTTGCCGCGGAAGAAAGGCTCGAACACATGCGATCGTTCATCGGCTTCAATGCCGGGTCCTTCGTCTTCCACTTCCAGCTCCAGCTGCGAACCGGAATCGCGAAGCATGATGCGTATTTCACCGCCCGTTGGCGAATATTTCACAGCGTTCAGCATTAATTGCTCGATAATGCTTCGCAACTGATCATGGTTTCCGGAAATGTCGACCGGCCTGACCAGCTTTTTCAAGCTGATCGATTTAGCCTGTAGACGGGTTTGAAAGTCCTCGATGACCGACTCAAGCAGATATTTCATATTGACGGCTTGCTTGCGGTTCGTTTCCGGCTTCGTATTGATTTGACTGTAACGAACCAATTCCCCGGATACGGTTTTTAGCTTGTCGACATTGCTGACGAGGAGTTGTGCGACCTCATGTGTCGCATTGTTTGGCTCCTCATTCGCGGCATTAACGAGCCGTTCCGCTGCTTCGCGGATAGCCTCCAGCGGCTGGTCGATCTCGCGGGCCACGTTGTGCATGAACTGCTGTTTCGAAACTTCCAGTTCCATCAAATGCGTGCGCAGCCATTCAAGACGCTCGCCCAGATAGCGCAGGTCCGAAGGGCCGGTCACATCAATCGGTTGGTCAAGTTCCCCCGAGCCGAGACGGCGGATGGAAGTATCCAATTGCCGCATTGAACGCGAGAGTATGGCCAGCAGTATCGCGATGAAGATAAACGAGATGGCCAACAAAACCGCAGCCTTGGTTAATAGCCCCTGTTCAAGGGATTCCGACTGGCTGCGTAATTCGTTGAATTCATGATCAACGTAGCTCTCGAATTCACGCGAAAGGCCGGCGGAAGATTCGCGCAGCCCCTGGAACGCTTCATCAACCGGTAATTTAAGCGTATCTTCACTGGCCGAGCCGATAATCTGTTGGTAAATCAGATCTTCCTTTTCCGATAATTCATTGACCAACAGTGCGATTTTGTTTTCCAGATGCAGTTTTAGCAGCGAACTCAAGGCTTGTTTGAATGACGCCCGCGTACTTTCATAAGACTGTTGTTCATAAGGCTGACGTACGGCCGGATCGGACAGCAGCACGAACAGTCTGGCTTTCCGCTCAATATCGGCGGTCTTCTGCAACACCAGGCGGATGGCCTTGGTTTGTTCGAAGACCTGAGAATTAATGGTTCTGCCTAATGCCGAAGTTTCGCGCATGCCGAAAGCGGCATACATGACGGCCAAAAAAAGCGGGATGACGGCAATAACAAAGCCGAGAACAATCAGGGATTTTAACGATAAAATATTTTGGAACTTTATCCGGTCAAAAAGAGACCCCAACCGTCCTTCGCCTTTATTCAAGCTAGGTTTCGGCGCAAGTCTCGAGCAAAGTTTCGACCAATCGGGTTTTCTGAAAATATCCAGAACAAAGTTGGCAATGGACTCCTTCATGGATCTCCGGGGGTAATTGTTAAAAGTGATCCTTTCATCAATAATCCATCCATGATGCCGGGCCGCAAGGAGAGCCGTTTTCCGGCATCGAAACACCTAAATATATCGGATACATTTGTCGGCTAGCCCGGCTTGATTCTCGCTATTATACACCATGTCGCAAGCTCATCAGTTTATTCCAACCCAAACTTTCACAGCCATGAAGCCAATGACCCTATTGATTTTTGCATTACGGACGGTGCTGGTTGCGCTGATCGGAACGACCATTGCCAATGCCGATAACCTGTCCGGATTACCCGTACAGAGCACAGTCGAGCGGCCTGTGTTGCTGCTTGATCTGGGCAGCGCGCCGCCGTCGGTGGGCGTTGATAATAAAACCCTACAGGTATTTACCGGGGACGTATCAGGCCATGAAGGCGAGGCATCGATTCAGACTGATAAAGATGAAATCAATTCCTTGCATCCCGGCTTCGGCAGTTGGAAAGTCAGCTTCCGCTTCAAGGTCAAACCCGGCTTTCCGGCCAAGCCTTATACCTTTTGGGCACGCTGGCGGCAGGGCGGAGATCCCAATGTCTGCGTTCAATCTTTTGAAGTCTGGGCAGGGTCCGATCCCTCCAAGCTGGAGCAACGTGCCACACTGTCCATGAAGCCCAAGGGTTGGGATTACGCCTGGATAGCCGGCGAGCTGCCGGTAAACCTTAAGGCCGACGATACCGTGATCGAAGTGCGCAATAACGGCGCCGGCCATGACGCCAAGGTTTTTGATGCTTTCCTGCTCGCCCCGCCGTTGTCGGCTCTGCCGGTCAGCGGCACGAAGGACAAACCGTTGGTGCTGCTGGATTTGGGCAATGCGCCCGCATTTGCCGCAACGGAAAAAGATCCTGCCTTGCAATTCCAGCTTGGTACAGCCGCCGCCGGTTTGGGCGCCGCGTCTGTGTTGATCGAAAAGGACGAAGTTCAGGTTTTTCATCCCGGTTTTGGAAACTGGGGCGCCAATTTCCGGTTCGAGCTTAACCCGGCGCTTGCACCCGGACAGTACCGTTTTTACGCCCGCTACAAAAGCGGCGGCGAGGTTACCCAGGTCAGCCAGAATTTCACGGTCAAGGCCGGGGCAAAGCCGGATGAACTGGCGGCGCGCGGCAATTTTGACCTGACCAATACCACGCCTTGGGAATATCAATGGCTGCAAGCCGCTTCGACCGTCACCGTGCTGCCGGGCGATCGCTGGCTGGAAATCAGCAATACCGGCAAGGCGGACGGCGCCAAAGTTTTCGACGCCTTCCTGCTGCAAATGGAAAAACCGCTCGGTGACTGGATGAACGCCGACCAGGCTCAGGCCAGGAACCGCTTTATGGCACTGACCAAAACAATACCTGATGCAAATAGGCGCCTGATTGTGCTCGACGGTAAAGGCGATAAAGGTGAAGTCCTGTTTCAAGGTTTGGCTTCGGATGCCGCGCGGCCCCATTATGACAAGCTGTCGGTTTCCTATCTGATAGGGCCGGAAGCTGAAGCGTTGGCCCGCAGCTTGAATATTTCCGAACTGCCTGCCGCGCTAATGACTGACGATCATTACACTTTATTAGGTGTATTAGCCCAGACTAATAGTGAACAGGCCGTAGCCGGATTTCTCGCCGACCCCGGCAAAATCGGCAGGATGCCTGGGCCGCTTATAATTTCATCGGATGCGCCCAAGCCGCTTAAGAAGGGCATCCCTGAGGCCTGGCTGGTGGGCGGTTTGCAGGACGGCTTATCCGGCGTTTCGGTTTTCGGGATGGATAGCGAAACCGTGTTGCGCCCGAATCCCGACCAGCCTTATCTCAGTCTGCAAATGATGGGCGGGGAAATGCGGACTTGGCGTGCCGCATCGACGCAAGCCGATGGTGTCGCAGACATTGAGGCAAAGACTCAACATTCCTACGGCTGGTCGCGCGGCAGCGGCTATGCCCAGCTCTATCTGCATGTCGATCAGCCCACGCAGGCGCTGCTGCACCTGAAACAATCCGGCATTAGGACTTTCGGCTGGCTGGATGGGCAAGCCTTAAAATTGGCCGATGACCCGAAGCCGCCGTCCGGGTTCTCGACATCGGCTGGCGAGCAGGTAAAAAAACTGCTGCACGGGCTGACTACCGAAGGGCTGGTCGCTACCGCATTATCGACCAAGACCGAAGCGCCGCAGTTCGCGGCGCTGGAACTGTCGCCGGGATGGCATAGCCTGCTGGTGAAGCTGGTCATGCAGCACGACCAAAATCAACGATTTTACTTCGCAAGCTTATTCACCGATCCGGCCGGCAAGCCGCTGAAGTCGATCAACACGCAACTGGCCGATCCCGATGCCGATCTGGGGCTTAACGGCATCGCGGCCAAATTGCGGCCTTTGGTCTTTGTCGATGCGCCGGCCAACCTGCCGCATCCGGGCGATTCGCTTAAATTGCGGGTGGATATGCGCTGGCATCCAGTTCTCGAAGAAACCGCTTTGCCTGTGCCATTGCCGCGCTTTTCGGCAAAACTGCGTCTGCGTCTGGTCGACTACGGCGGCAAAGAAGTCGCGGCGCAGGAAGTAAGCGGCTTATTTCCCGACCAGGTCGAGGCAAACTTCGGCAAGATCAGCGAGCCCGGCTATTATGCGGTTTATACTTCTTTATATACGCCCGACGGCAAGTTGATCATGAACTATCCGGCCGACGGCTTCTCCGTCGTGGCGGGAGCCGCCGAGCAAAAGCAGCGGCTGGGCAAAAAAAAGCTATGGAACAACGACTACTACGCCCTGGCTGACGGCGATAAGAGCTTCAAGCAGGAAGGCGGCTATTATTCATGGCTGGAACGGATGGGGATTTACCAAAGCTATGGCAGCTATCCGGGCTTTGATCCGCAGTACCGGGCAAAATGGGAAAAGGCGAAGCAACTCGGACTGGTTTTGTTCGCCGATTCCTCGGGCGATAGCGTTTGGCTGAACGACAATCCGGCTGACGGTGAAAAATTCATCAACTCGGCCGTGGCATTTACCCGATACTTCAAATCTACCAATGAGATCGACATCCGCCACGAAGCCGAATGGCAAAAGCTGCGCGAGCCCGCGCATTGGGTGCAACGCGCCAAGTGGGAATACGAGCAGGTGCACAAGCAGCGCAGCGATGCCCATTATGTCGGCGGCAGCCTGGTGCGGCCGGGCGAAGATCAGTGGTTTAAACAGGTGCTGGAACTGGGCCTGGACCATTATCAAGACGCTTGGGACGTGCATGCCTATCCCCAGAAAGAGCCGCGTTTCGGCGGCCCGATCGGCAACGGCGAGAACGAGGATGAACGCGGCGTGCTGGCGACTTATGCGAGTTTGGGCCGGAAGAACAGCCTGCCGTTCTGGCTGGGCGAAACCGGCGCCAAGGCCATGCACGGCTTGACCGGCCGCCGCTGGCAGGCCGAGCAGGCGGCGAAAATGATCGCTTGGGTCAACAGCCGCAGCGATTATCTGGGCATCGCTTTTTGCATCGGTCACGAATACGACCTGGCTTACGGCCGGATCTGGGACTACTCGATGGGCCACAAGCCCGGCGAGGCGGCGCTCTATACCGCCAGCGCCCTGATCGACGGCTTGCCGTATAAAGCCGTTGATCCCAAGGACGGCAATATCCAGGCCGCTTATTTCGGCGAAACCCTGATGGTCTGGCGCACCGATGAGGCCAGCGGTAATTGGCCTTTGAAGCTTGATCACGGAAAGCCGTGGGTGTTGGTCGATGTGGTGGGGCAGGTCAGGGAACTGTCGACCGGCTCTTCCGGCAACGCCGATATCCCGATTTCCGCCAGCCCGGTTTATGTACTGTCGCGCGCCGATTACGAGCGGTTGACCAGGAAGTAAAGTCAGCGAGGCAGAGTACGCAGTGCGTACCTTTGCTCGATTAAAACAAACGGTATGCATAGCGAACCCTACAACTTTTTCGTGCTTTTATCCGATCAGTTTAAAAATGAAAATGTCCATATGCGCTTGCCCTGACCGGGCTTTAAAATAACATGCGCCCGATTACGTTACGCTAATCGGACCTACGCGGGCTGAAAAATATTGGATGCTATTTTACAATCAAAGCCGGCTTGATTTATCCGTGTGGCTTCTGAGGCTGTCCTGCATGCCCGGTTGCCAACGTTACCGGTGCGACAAACCCAAAATAAGCCGCTGCTAACGCTGTCAGCAGATGCAACCATATGTCATGGCCGAAAAGCGGAATAAGACCGAAAGTTGTATTCAGAGCGGGAATTAGCCCAAACACTGCCAGAACGCCATATAAAATTGCAAGGCTCCGGCAATAAGTACGGGAACCGTCAAAATCTTTATAGACCATCAGGCCCCATGCGCCAATAAGCAAATGCACGATATTGTGCAGGGAATTGACCGGAAACATTCCCAACAGATAACCATATGACGTTGACATGGCCGGAGCATCCGGCGGCGGAGCTGACATTAAGGCGGGGATAAATCCCAGCACCCCGACAACAACATAAATAACACCCATCGCTAGTGTGAAAGTACGTATATTCATCATTGCCTCCAATTAATTAAAAATGACATATCGAGATATAAATTGGAAAGCCATTCAACCCATTTCCGATTTATCGCTTTCCGCCGTTGTTTACCGCCTGATTCCTTTCCAACTCAGTAGTCAGGTCATCCTTTTGCCTGATACGTCGGACTCTATGCCCATCTTTTCTTCTTGTTAACCTGATGCTTGATCCTTTCGGCGGGTTTATCGATTTTTTCCGCCGTAATAGCCATCAATGATTAAAGAATACGGCCAGAAGGCTTTAACGTCTGTACGTTAACGTTCATAACTGATGGATTATTTGGCTACTGGGAGCAGATGAATTTTACGAAGATGAACGGCTCGATCACAGACTATCCGTTTTATTCCTTGCGGATAGTAAACTTAGGTTCTTGACGAGCAAGATGACTGGAGTGGACCCTATCCAAGCGTTTGCCTGAAGAATTAATATGGCAGGCTCCCTCGAATCCTGCTATTCCAGAAAGATTTTAGGAACGCTGGCGAAGTATGTCTGCTAGTCATCGGTATATCCTCCACTGAGACGGTTTAACCGGGGCTAACTGAATCCGGATCCGGTTTTTGTCTGTATTCGGTATGGGATTTGGTGCGGGACTCGACAAAGGTCTTGAAGCTTTCCAGGCTGTCCTCGATTTGAGCCGATACCATGCCCAGCGCCTCGGCCGCTTTTATTTCAGGACTCTTGACCTCATACTCGACCTCCACCGTCAGCAGAGTACGGCCATTGCCCATTGCCTCGAAGCGCAGAGTCCCATGGTTGGCCGGAGCGGCCGGATTTCTCCAGACGATCAGATAATCCTCTACCCGCAGGTTAATTTCAATGTCCGACTCGACAGGCTTACCGCTTAGCGTACCGCGCCAGTGCAGATGGCTATCATCCAACTGACGAACTTCATGAACGGACTCTATAAATTGAGGCAATTGCTCAAACCGCGTCCATTGCTCATACGCAATCGGCGCCAGGACGTCGATTTCCATGGCTTTAAGAAAATGTGCCATCTAGCTACCTCCAGGATTAAAATCAGGATTTATAGGGATTTTGTATCGTTCCCGACACCAAAACACGGCCTTGATAGCCCTTGCTACCGTAGGCGGCCAGTATCTTTTTTCCAACTTCCGCGCCCCGTCCCGTCCGCGCCAGCGCAACACAAGCGCCACCAAACCCTACTCCGGTAAGGCGGGCGCCATAGATATCCGGATGGTCTTGCAGGAGTTCCACCAAACAATCGAGCGCCGGAACCGAAACCTCGAAATCATCGCGCAAACTTTCGTGGGAAGCATTCATCAACGCGCCGAACTCGTCCGCAGAAACGCCGGAGACCGCATTGAGCACCCGCTGATTTTCACTGACAACATGGCGAGCCCGGCGGTTCAGCGGTTCCGGCAAAACGTCCGTCAAATCCGGATCGTCGAGGTCGCGAAGCATCGAGATACCCAGTCTGTTGGCCGCTTCCTCGCATTCCGCACGTCGCTGGTTGTAGGCGCTGCCGGCGAGACTGCGCGGCACGCCGCTGTCCAGTACAACAAGCTCGCAATGTTCCGGTAGCGGCAGCAACCTGCGTTCCAGTGTACGCGTATCCAGGAACAGCATATGTCGCTCATCGGCCAGACTGGCCGCCATCTGGTCCATAATGCCGCAACGCACGCCTGCAAAACGGATTTCCGCCTGCTGAGCCAGAAGGGCAATATCGATGTCATCTATGGCAAGATCGAACAACTCGCGCAAACCTCGTAACGTCGCCACCTCCAACGCTGCGCTGCTGGACAAGCCGGCGCCCATCGGCACGTCCGAACTGACCAGAAGATTCACGGGAGCGATGGCATCGAACTCTTCCCGCAATACTTCAAAACAGCCTGCCAAATAAGCGGCAAAACCTGGCGGAATAGCGCCACCCGCTTGATAATGAACCAGTCCATTTATGTTTTTTGAACGAAACCGGCACCATTCGTCGTGGCTTTGGGACAACGCAACCCAAGTATGTTGCGGTATGGCGATAGGCAGCACAAAGCCGTCGTTGTAATCGGTATGTTCTCCCAACAGGTTGACTCGGCCGGGCGCACTGCTGATCACCTCCGGTTGGCTACCGAAAAAATCGATAAAGTCCGACAGTTGTGCTTCTGGATAATTCATAAAACTGTAGTGGTCTAGTAAAAACGGACACGCCGATAGGTGGGAGGCGTCCATCCCATTGCCTTAGGATGGGGTGTGCTTGAATTGGTTTTACCTTCAGCCCCTTGGAAGTTGGCTGATCGGCTTTTAGGAACAGCACTATCTAAAGTGGTGCCATAGTGGCACAGGCCGGCGGCAGCACCAATCTGTGCGTAGTATCGGCCGCCTTGCAGACAGACCATTCCCGCCTTGGCCGAGATATCCACCGTATTCAGCAGAATTTCGTTTTCGCCGCCCGCACCAAACTATCCATCCAATTGCAATTAAATAATAGGGTTGCCGGCCTTAACGGTCTGTACGCTGGCGTACAGAGTTTTATGCGTTTGGATTGAGTTAATGTTTGCGGCTTGTGGCAACTAGAGTCGTTTGCCGGAGGGACACCGATGACTACGGGCAGATAATAGTCGACTGTTGTTAGCGCCGAAGGATCTTGAAGAATGAATGGACAAGTTCCGGTTGAGGGTAACTTTTCGCTCGGCAGCATCGCAGCAGCGAGGAAGCCTATAACAATATTATTGGGGCAGACCCCGTGAAGCATCCGCGTATTTCCTGTGGCTAACGGCGTATGCCATCAGTCAATTAGTAACCAACCGCATCTGAAAGCGCAGCCATTACCTGACTTGGCAACAATCTCCTTTTGTTTTCTTATCCCGGCCTTAAGCAAGGGCAATTCTCTATTATCTGGAAACAACCCGATTAAATAACAAGAAAAGGAGCGCTTTATGTTGGGTGCCGAACTGAGCGTAGCCGATTCTGGACCTAAAATTTTAAAGGCACTTACCATTTAATGCCCGGTTATAAATTGTGACCGGATTGACCCTCATCATTTCATTGTTCATCTGGAGAATTAATTATGAAAACAATCAAAGCTTGTTCAGCATTTTTCCTGGCTCTGGCATTAACAGCAATAGCCGGTTACGGAACGGCGGTATCCGGTGAAAGGATTGATGTGGCAGCCGGAGGCGGCCAAAGCGCCGGCGATTATATTGACGATGCCGTGATAACGACCAAGGTAAAAGCGGCCATCGCTGCCGATGACAAACTGAGTGCCTTTCAAATCAATGTTGAGACACTTAAAGGCGTCGTGCAATTAAGCGGCTCCGTAGACACTCATGATGAAATTACCAGAGCGGCTGAAGTTGCCCAGAAAGTCGAAGGCGTTAAATCGGTCACAACCAATATCCAACTTAAAGACGAAAAATCAAAATAAGCTCAGCAGGGAAATAAAGGCATGAGCTGTTCGGGCGAAAGCAGCACATCCGGGGCCAAGGCAACGGATGTGCAAGCTGCCGCGAGTCGCGATGAAAGCGGACTGCTGACCAAACGCATCGACGCGGCACTTTTTTAAAGGTAAGGTGGCCTGCCGATGAAAACTTGAGGAGGCCGTTATGAACAACTCTATAATATCCTGCGATTTACATGATTACCTTGAAATCGCCTGTATGTATGGCTATCAGGTCCAACTGACGCTCAATGACCAGCAAATCATCGAAGGTAAGGCCATCGATACGATGACTACTGATGACAAGCGCGAATTTCTGGTCATTGATCTCGATCATGGACATGGGCCAAAGAAGCAGGTCGAGCTTAATCAAATCAGAAAAATGCAAGTCCTAACGCCAGATGCTAAATTTTCAGAAGTCATTTTTTGATGGAATGACGGTATAAGAATTTTTGTGTAAATAGCCACTTGGCAGCTAAGTATTGCTGTTTATTAGCGGATGATTTACGACGTGTCCAGTGAACAACAGCTTAATGAATATGCCAAGTGTGAGTTCTTGCCCAATTGTAAGGGTATTCGCAATTCACATGTGAAATCAAATAGCTTGGCCTCTTGTTTGCTTAAACGCTCGTGATGAAATATGAGACACGTCCTGAAATAATTCTGGGGCGTGCAGAAATTAGTCCGCAAACAGGAATTGAAAGGTAAAGTTGGCCGACCATTCCGCGCTTTGATCCGGTCTGACCGGATTAAAATAGCCTTCCAGCCGGGTATTGATAGCATTTTTGCCGACTGTAAATAATTTACCGACACCGCCGCCAACTGGTACGGTCCACCGTTGGTTGTTATCGTGATTCCAGTTGGAGATCATATGCATATCAGAAACCATATACCAGCCATCGGACAGGTTGTAATTCACAAAGGGCTGTAGCACCATTTGACTGACCGCCTGGCGACTATCGTTACCCAATACTGACCAGATTTGTTTTATGTTAAAGCCCAGTGTCCAGGGTTTTGGTTGGGTTACAAACATGACAGCAGGTCCAACGCTGAATTTTCCGCTACCCAGTTCTCTCGATCTTCGGTCCTCCGTATCAGAGAAAAGAGTATCGGTTGGAAAAACGAAAGTGGGTCCAATACCCCAGCTAAAATTATCGGAATTTGCCGGTGTAAAAAGCGATGTGAAATTCGTATCGCCAAGACCTGTTACCCCTGAGCCTGGATATGGGTTCGGCAATTCGGCTATACCATACACTACGCCCGGTGTACTAATAACATTCAACGATAACTGGTTAATCATGTTCCAGTTGCCGATTGAGACAGGGATGATAGGCTGTAAACTACCGATCGATACGCCGCCATTGTCAGCGCCACCATGATAGGTATATTTCAATGGTATGCTGTAAATTGGGGTTAAAGGGTTTTGGGCTTGGTACACATATTCTTCGGTTTGATAGTCCGTAGAGCTCACAGTCTCTTCGGCATAAAGGTTGTACGTAACTGACAGCAATAATAAGCTGAATAGAAATGGCACCTTATTGATAATAGCCAATGTTTTTATCATTTTCTCTACCGGTAAAATAAGACTGTCGGGAACCGGTTCGAGCTGACAAAACGGTTAGGCCCTTGTGTTAAATTTTCGATCCTTTCCAATGGCATCTCGTCCGATTTAATTGAATAGTAGGTCGGGCAACGGCTCCACCGTTGCCCGACATCGCGGTGCAAGAAGTAACGCCCGACGCTGGTTATTCGTTATTCAGGCATCAAAGGAAGTGAAGAACCAATTTTCACGTCGCTAGTACCTTGTAAAATGCTTTCTACTTGCACAAAACGTGCAGCTACGGTTTTTGATGTTGCTTTTGCGATTTTACTATAATACTTTTCAAGCAGTGCCGTGCGGTTTTTACGGAAATTAAACACACGTTTGATCAGTTTGTCTGCTTCATCACCCTTGATGTTGTCAATCTTGGCTGCATAATCACTGATGATTGCCAGACGTTGGTCATTTAATTTTTTCAATTCAGTGTCATAAAGATAGTATTGGTCCAGAAACTTTTTTTCTTGTTCTGGGGGCAGTTTCATCGCTTTCTTGATGAAGTCCAATTTCTCCATGCGCAGACTGAAACGGAACATATCTAATTGTCTTCCTTCGTCAGCCGCTGCTCCAACTGTGCCTGCTTCTTTCACAGCTTTATTATGCTCTTCGACGGGTCTAGTTTCTTCTGCTTGTGCTTGTGCAATATTTATCGATGGAGGAATAACAGCGGCAATGGTAAAAATAAGGGCTAGGTCTTTATATTTCATCGGAAACTCCTAAATTTTAATAGTGAACTGCGAATGTATAACAAGAGTTAAAAATTAACTCCTGGTTTGAAAATGAATTCGTGATGCAAGTGTTTCGAGTAAATAATATTGTCGGATTTTTGTCGAAATTAGCCCTGTAAATCGCAATGAGTGCACCTCAAAGCAGTCAAAGAGCGTAGAAAATTTGCCAGTAAAAAGCGTCCAACATAACCGGCTATATCAGCGGTGTTATTGTTTTTAAAATACCCACTGCCATGTGCGTTGGAAGTGGAAAAAATTGGAAGCTTCTTTACAGTCTATGACCGATCCGCTAGATAGGCCTCATTTGAATACGCTCGAAGGGATCGGCCCGTCATTTCGACTTGATGTCCCGAGCGGTCTCCCGGCTCTTCTGCTTGACCTCCCGTTTATCCTGGCGGCATTCCGGACGGCTCTTCTCGTCTCCCTCCTTACATGCAGCCTTGACATCGCGCGCTTTCTCGCGGCCACCCTGTTTAGTGTCCCGTGACTTCTGTCGCTCATTACTTCGTTCACCCATGTCTTCCGAATAGCTCGGAGTCGAGGTAGCGAGCAGTCCAGTAGCAATAATTAGGCTTGTCATGACATCTTTAAAAGCGTTTTTTTTATTCATGCTTTTTGTCCTCTAAATACCAGTAGTTGGGATGGGCAATTGAATAAGTAGTTGCGCCCCTTGCATATCTCATCATGGTGAACTGGATTCAATTACGTAATTAAATTAGCCAAGGAACCGCATTCGACCCTAAGGCGGACTTCACAGTATCACTACCGAAGCTGCAATCAATGAAGAACAGGTTCTTTGCCGTTATTAGTGAACAGCAGCTGTTGCGCTCTGGAATCAACTTTAGTAATTATTTGATAAAGTAATCACATCCTGCGGTATTGGCTATTGGCCTTTAGTCCAATAGCCAAGATTTCACATGCTTATTAGTAATTGTTTAGCAACTCAAACGTTAGAGGGGCCGCGACATGAAAATGTCCGCGCCGATGGAACTACATGATTGATTAATGTTGGACAGACCGGGGAATAAAAAATGAACACACAAGTTTCCAATTTAAAATCTCCCTGGTCAGGCGCAACCTATTGTTCCATTTGCAGTGCCGCGTCGGGTTGATTCCGGATCAAGGCTTAGGCTTGATACATCGGGCGATTTTCTTCAGCATAAATGTTGGGCTTCATTGCATTCAGCCCAATCTACACGCTTTGAAGCATCCAATAAAGTGCCTGATTTCTTCTGCAAGCCTGTTCCTTGCTCTATGGTCGATCATGTTTGTTGTATGTAACATCGAAAATCATCTGCAGAAAAAAGCAGAAACGTAAAGGAACAGTTAAAATTGATGCGTTGCGACTGATACAAAACACTTTCCCCTTCGCTTTGCTTCTTTTAGATTCTCTGGTAACGCAAAGAATATTTCTTTTATTTTTTCTTCATCATGTTTGCTTGGCTTGCCAGCTGTGCAAACGTTGATGTATCTTCTTGCCCTATCCCATGCCGCTTCGTTTATGTGTGCCAATATTTCGCTAACTACTTGCAATACTTGATCGATATCTTCGTTATGCACAATTAAATTACCCGCGAATCCAGGAAGTTTCTCCGCGATCTTTGGAAGTAATGCAAAATAAAGGACCGAAATAGGCGTGGTTCCGCCAAGAGCTATAAATTTTAAAACATCCTCCTTGTTCAATGGCAACTGCTGAAATAATTCTCGATATTGAGGAATATCTAAGGCCAATGAAAACTCGTTGGATAATTTATTGTCAATATACCCATTCTTGAAAATTTCATTGTTTTTTTTGTCTTCCGGTAATTCTCTATAAGGTATAAATTTGGGCAATATGAAAAAAGGGGAGTTTATGCAACGGTTGTAAGAATCATAATACTGCTCTGGAATGGCCGCTTTTTCATCTGCTACAACAAATTGGGGCTTTAACGCTTTATATTCTTCCTCTGTTATCGCACAAAGACACCACATGTAACTAAAACTCATAATCAATCCATTTAGCAGTTATCACCTAAGTTTGATCATATTAACTTTTGATATCCTTAGTTGACAAAAAATATTGTTTAATGCTTATTTTTAAATTAGATGCCACTAAACTATCCATAATAAGCATACCCAGATAGCATCTGGACAGCACGAATGCTTGTTTTGGCCAAAGCCGGACATTAGCCGCTTTTCAACATTGATTACATAGCCCCACGGCGATTCATTCAAGACTAACCCAATCTTCATCTAATCCTAATCAAACCTCTAGGTTTGCTCTCATCTTGCTTCTGTAATCTTTACCCAAACGTAGCGATCAGCATTCAAGCCGGTCGCGATAACTTTGGGGATGAACGGTTTTCGCCGTTCATCATTGATCAGACAAAATAGGAGTTTCGCATATGCCACTCGGAATAGGTAGTATCTTCAACGGGCTCTTCAAGCAGTATGGACACACGGTGATCCTATTGCTGCGGTTCATCGACATAATCATGTTATTCGGCGCCGCCTGGGTTTCTCATTATTTCTGGCTTGGCCAGTTCGTCATCGATCAGGATTACCGCATAGTCGTGTCTTTGGGCATTTTGGCGGCTATCATCTTTTTTGAAATCGGCCAGGTTTACCGCCCCTGGCGGAATGACGCGATGCGCGGAGAAATTCCTCGCATCGTCAGGGCTTGGGTATCCGCGATCGTGTCGGTTATCTCTATCGTTGCATTGATTCGTTTGCACTTCTGGTTCGGCTCCAGTTATCGCTGGATCGTCACCTGGTGGGTGCTGGGCTTGTTATTCGTCCTGGTCGCTCGAGCCTTGCTTTCCCAAGCTTTGAAATGGTTGCGCGCCCGTGGCTGGTCCCAGGGCCGGATCGTTCTGGTTGGATTGAACCAGATGGCCGTTGCGGTGAGTAGGCAGTTGAACGATTCATCCTGGGCCGGTTTGCAAGTTGTCGGTTTTGTCGATGACCGTACTGAAAACCGGCAAGTGGTGAGCGATTTTTCGCTGCCGCGTCTCGGCGGCATGAAAGATCTTGCTGCCATCG